>BNJT01000711.1_pt1 | contig 225482 bp, 397 predicted proteins | sample 8540491 | NCBI WGS metagenome assembly BNJT01 (sample SAMD00202455, study PRJDB9452) | human saliva metagenome | host: Homo sapiens | reverse complement strand
ATATGCATACACTGAAAAGTAACTTAAGTCCTCGTGAGCCTGAATTAACCGTTGGTCGTAAAAGTCACTGCATCAAATGTGAAAATCAAAGTTTCAACTGGTGCAAAAATTGTCTTTACGGAAGATGATGTACGTGAATATGCAAATGCGGTAAAAAAATCATTACAGGTAACAGCCGTTACTCTGTGATTACTGAAATCGCGATTGTGGCGAGGTGTAGATGATGCGACTTACGTATCACCTGATGATGGTAAACGTATCAGTGAGCTTAAGCTTGCGACAGTAATCTGTTTTGCTGATACTTACCAATTATTAACTCGTAACAATAACGGTTTCGAAGAAGTCATCGAGTTAGGTGAGAAAAACACCTTTACCAACTACCTCTGCGATCGTACCGACAGTTGGTGTGTGATCCTGATGCAGGTCGTGGTGTTGGGGGTTAATCATGTTACCCTTCAATACACCAGGTAGACGAGACTCGATCTATTTGAATGTAGACGGCGGTACTTATACAGTAGGGACTTTGCTTATTTAAGATTAATGATTTAACCAATGAGATGGAAATACTAGACACCCATCTGATTAACATTCGTAAACCCGATCATAGCTACGATTACCTAGAAGAACGTCATGGTTTTGAAACGGTTCCGGATGTTACGATTGGAAGATGAGTTAGATCGATACCTGACTGAGAAAATCGGTGAGTACCAGTGTATCGATTTACTGATCTATGAAAGTCATTTCTTTAACGTAAAGACGTCCTACTGCGGCTATCCCGCTGGTTCGTTTTATACAAGTCACTGAGCAGGCTTGTGTCAATCATGGAATTATGATGGTCACGGTTTCACCTCAACAGATGAAACGCACTATCGGAATTTCAAGAGAACTGCTAAAAGCAGATAAGTTTGCTGTGAAAACGAGAAGTCCAAGCATTAATTGACAGACGTATGATCCATTTTACTGGAAGTCTAGATGAGATCTCTGAACATGAGATCGATGCAATGGGTATCAGCTATACGCAAATGATCATCGATAAGTTACTGGTGGATAATCCATCTTAATAAATGAGTGGGGTGAGGTGATATTATCACCCCCTACTTATGTTTGATTTTATTTTATTTCCTTTTATATGGGGTTTATTATGTTTATTGTGGTAGAAGGCATGGACTATTCAGGTAAGAGTAGTCTCGTTCGAGAGTTGAAAAAGAAATACGAAGCACAGGGTAAAAGAAGTCATCACTTATGGTAACCCAGGTGGTACACCATTTGGACAGGAACTCCGTCAGATTTTTAAATCCGATGTTCCACGTAGCCGCATGGAAGATTTCTTGTTATTGTGTGCTAACCGTGTTAGTCTTTCTCATCAGATTAAGAAAGATTTAGCAGAAGGTAAAATCGTGATCTGTGATCGTTGGGATATCAGTGCGCATGTTTATCAAGCCGCACCTGATGTCAGTCAACTTAAAGATGTCTTCTATTATCGTAATATGCCTTTATATGAAGCGATTCATGACTTACCGAAACCGGATGTGACTGTTCTACTTGATGTAGATTGGGAAATCATCAAAGCACGTAGTGAAAATGTACGTGAAGAAACTATCGGTGAAACAGATCGCTATGAGACTAACCTTAAAGCGTACACGAAGACTATCGTAATGTGATGGCTGTATTTGTCGCTTGTTCTAATCAGTATAAGAAGATTCTTGAACACTGGAATAAGCGTAAAGATGAAGCGGTCCTTTACTGGGGTTTTACCACATCCAGCGATGGCAGTAAAAACCTTCTGAACGTTATCTTCGTTTACCAGTAACAAGCTGTACACCAAACAGTGATGTCTCTCCGATGCTCGCTGATAAAGTGATCAGTATGCTTGAAGGTCATGAGGAAGTCTATCCATTAGGTAAGATCGAAAATGAACTCAACGCGATGGATAAGAAAGGATTAGATCATACTATGGCCAACGCTTTCGCGATGAACTTGGTAAGTGGTTAGAGGCCCGTGGTCGTACTGGGGTATAAGACTATATCCCATTTAAACTTTAATTTTTATTTAAGGGTGAATAAAAGGATAAATATGCGTTTTAAGAAAACCAACCGTATTTAGTCACCTTAAAGATGCACTCGACATGCCGATTAAAAGAGTTCCTTTTGGTCGGCTCATTATCATGTATGCCAGAAGACAGTGAAGTGGACAATGGCATGCGTGCAGATGAAGTCTTAAAGTGTTTCCAAGAAGAAGGCTATACGAAATATTTAAAACTTCCGTTGGAAGAGTTAGTACTTTTTGATGAGCAAAAGAAAACCCGTAAGCTTTGCAAGATTTGCGTTCTATACTGGTTTTGATCGGTAGTTTTGTTGCGTTAATTGCCATCAGTGCGATTGGTTACATTACTCAAGAATACCCGCATTGGGCATTACTTGCACCACCACTTATTATCCCAGGATTTATCATGTGGAAACAAGTCGGCTTATTTAACGCTGAGAATGCACGTGGGATTGCTCAAATTTTTAGGTAATGTACTCCCGTGGAATCGTGGGGAAATCAAGGCGGTAATTATAACCAATATCGACAGTGGTTATGATGAGTAGCTACGATGACAGACCACGCCGTCGTCGTAACCGTCGAGATGAAAGAAGATGATGAAATAGATACCGACACTCAAGATGTAGAGAGATCGTCCGACTAAAACCACTGACGAAGAAACCTCTACATCAAACAACGGAAATCCCTATACTAACGGGAGATAGTAACTGACATGTTTAGATTATTTTTCTAATTCTCAGCATGTGGGTTATGAGTTGCGCGGTGGTCAGTACTGAGGTGGCACTCATCGCCCACCTCTTCCTAATTTGTCACTATTGTAGTAAATGTCTACTGACGTATTAATATATGTTAATAAATGATAGATACTCAATAAATAGAAAATAGCCGAAATGAAATTTATACGAGCAGTTTCATTTCTGTTCTATATTAGGACAAGTATATTGAGATGACTGGATGTGTCCAGCCTGGCAATGACGACTACGTCAGCAGTGACCTCCGTTACGAAATGGAAAACACCTAACGTCTGTTACTCTCTCATTTGTTAACCATTTCTTATGCGTTAACAAAAAGAAAAACTAATATAAGAAATGATTACGTCAGTTCGCTCATTGGAACGAGGGAGTGATACTGATGAGCCATTTAAGGTGGGCTGAATAGCCACAGTAGAGCCCACCTCTTTTTAATGGTAAAAATGTAGAAGATGAGAAGAATGAGGGGTAGCATAAGCTACCCTCTATTTTTATCCGACTTTTTCTTCTACGTTAGAATTTCCTTCCAGGATGATAAAATCACCTTGCTTGTTTTCGGGACGGAACAAGAGTAACTTTATCAGGTTTTTGCAGATGGTCGAAAATCCTCTATATCAGAATAGATCCGACAGTTGATTGATATCAAGTCTCATACATCAATTATAACGCATCTAAAGTGCTTCATATTCGATATATTTAAGTAGATGAATACAATTTTATCATCTATGATAATAAAATGCGTGTATGAGCTCAATATAAGCGTATTTAGGAAAACACCTGATAAGCATCTACAATTGGTCCAGACCGTCCCAGGAGATACGTACAGTAAAACTGTAGCACTACCCACGTCTTAGATGTTTCGATACAAATCCCGCAAACTACCTCTCCACAATACGAGTGAGGAATACGTAGCTGGAACACAGCCATAATGCCGCAATCTTTTCCTATCTTACATTTATAACTCAAGTTTCATTTCCTTTAACTTGATATCTCTCATGAAGATGATATATCCTCATGAGATAGGATACATGATGATGCTATGGTATAATCATCATGTATACTATCGATACGAACACAATCAAGGGAGTACCGAAGATACTCCCGTTGGCTTTATCTGCGTGATGCTTATTCTTCTTGGAACATGTATTCCGTTGTATTGATCTTATAGACCGCAAAACGAGAACCATCTTTCAATTGAAGATAGGCCATGTTATTTCCATCAGCTACTTTCGTAATCGTATTAAAGAATGGTGTGCTATGTTTACTGATATCGACACAGTTAATATTCAATACGAAACCTAATTCCTCTCGTGTGAACGGTAAGAAGTAGATATTACCTAATACATTCTCTAAGATAGTAGTTTTGCACCACTTCTTCAAGTTTGTAATCTTCAAATTCAGGATAGAAGGATCTTAAACGTTCAGCACTGATAGAGACCACGACCAAGTTGAGCGACGACGTATTGTTCGAAGCAATCCCACTTGAGCATGGGTAAACTTCTCATCTTTCAGATTCATATCAATATATTCAATGAAGTCATCGATTTGGTGACGAGAGTTATCCATTACGATACCAGGACGTTTTAAGATATACGTGATACCTGTATTGATTGCACGGACTGCACGATCATTAAGTTGAGTTAAGAAGATCTTTATCAGACCTGCTGATTTAAAGACTTAATGCAATCTTATCTAACGTACTACTACGTTTTACTTAATCCCACTAATAAGTTAGATTGAAGTTGGTAGTTAGCTGGTGAACCACAGTGGTATAGTGGGTTGATCAAACTAAATGGTAAGAGGTAACCTTTAGATGGATCATCCATCGTAGACAACTGATAGTTGTAAAGGACTTTTCGCATTACTGATGGCTTCATCAAGACTGCGTACATCACGTTTACCATTGATCGTAACGATACTTAATGTCTTATCGTTCGTAATACCTTTCTCGATTTGTTCAGCACGTTCTTTCGCATATTTCTCACGACGTTCCGAATTCATAAACATCGGTGAGACTCTTGGATGATACGACGTTTGATATCTTCAGGGTTTCATAGAAGGTGTGCCTTCTTTCACTTCCTATCGTCTACCATACGTTGTGAGATCGCATCCACGACGAGTTTTCCACTAAGGATGGTGGTAACTCTACCATCTACGATATAAACGACTTCCCGGTTTTTGTGGGTTATTAAACTCACGGTCTTTGTGTTTATCCGATCATATTTTCGATAACACGTTCAGTGTGCATCTGGATGCATATCTTCTACTCCAACAGCTTTAATGATGTAACCATCTTCATCTTTTTCAATCACTTGACGTTGACTAAATGGTTCCAGCATATTCTACATCTTTGATTGGCCAAGTCCAGCGTCTTGGTGTACGATTACTGATACCATGCGCATACGCTTCACGTGCTTGTTTAATCTCATCAGGACTTCTAATACCTGCTAATGTTCTTGGTTCTTCCACTTCAATTGGTTTAATGCGTGAACGACCACGTAAGAAACGTTGTTCAGAATTCAACCTGACGTTGTTCTTGTTCAACGATACGTGCTTCATTGCGAGCCGCTAAACGTTGAGCGCGAAGTGGTTGCCGCTTCTGCGGATGCACGAGTATTATAGACCGGTGCATTATCATCACGGAACATACTGCCGCTACGGCGTTGAGCATCGCGATTACTACTTGCACGACTGCCCACACCACGGTTAAGTGATTCACGTCGATCATAGGGAAGGACCTGAACGGAAGAACGCGTCCATATCACGTAATAGTACACGATAATCTTGAATGGGTTTATCCATGTCATCCCTAACTGACGATCGCTGTAGCTTGATTGAAGGTTACGGTCTTTCAGGATTAAACTTGCACGAGTCACATCTAATACGTAGTTGATCGCTTCATCGAAACACCAACCTGTATCTTGACGACGGTACATTTCCTCAACGTAAAAAACGTATAAGTATCGCATACACTGGTAACCGGTTTATCAATGAAACGACGGTCTTCTTGTAAGAGATAACCAATCTCATCGAACCCTGCGTCTCTGTCACGATTTTTATCACGATATCGTAAAATCGCGTTTTTCTGCATCACGCATAAATGCCTGATCTAAATTACTAGCCATAATTTGTTTACTCCTATAGTAAATTTCTTTTTCCGATTTTTGATTTTTAAGATGAGACGACTTAATCACGAGCGATCATCTTATTGATATAAACAATACGAGATTTCAGTTCTTTTATTTTTGTAATGTAATCCCCCGTTCTGTTTAAGATCTGGTATGGATTTAATAAAGAACGACCAGAGATCTCTGAACGCTTGATTGCCAGATAACTACCGACTCTCTAAAATAGACGCATGTAAACGACTATCTGGATCTTGTGGATTCACCTTATCTGGACTGCTGTTTTCTGTGATGTTATTCTGCATCAAGAATTTATTCGTGTAACCGAACATCTTGTTATCTGATGGGGAAGTTTTCCGTACGGACGTATGGTTTCTTACCCATCTTCAAAGATCTCTCTTCTTACAGATTCTCGCGGATATCTTTACGCACGGTTTTATCTTTGAGTTCTTGTCCTGAGTGAACGACTTTGAATCGTGTTGATCCCATTAATTAACTCATCGGTACGTTACGTAAAATCAATAGACGTTTATTATATAAACTTCCATTGTCGTTTTTCTGTAATGATGTTTTGCAAAGTTTGCCATTACATAAGCGAGCATATCAAACATGTCGTCGATGTTATTCAACTCAGCACTCTTTTAAATCTTGTGCTTGATGATAATCGAGCATGTTTCTTACATGTGCCATATGACGAGTCACTTGGGTCACGTAAGGTGGAGATATGTTCATTTGTCCAGAAGATAGCATGACCCATCATTTCAGACCCAAGTTAAAGTCTTCAAATTCTGAAACATCACGGTCGCTATCAGGGTTGTGGCATTTTGTACGAGTATAACTATCGGCAAGATAGAAGAACCCTACTAATAATGCATTAAAGCATATTGGTCTCTTCTTGACTACGATTATCCTTACGTTTAAAGACAATCGAAATCTCGTGTGGAATATACACCCCACGTTTAAAGGAGATTGGTTTCTTACCTGTTGTCTGACAGATCACCCATTTACTTTCATCATAGTACTCTTTTGGAATATTTCCACAAAAGACTTTAATGTCCGTATTCGCATATTTCTTGAATGCGCCAGTTAAGCCGAATTCAGTAAAGAGATATAACATAAGATATTGCTTGATCTGCACACTGTCGTTTTTCTTCTCTTCATAATGCGTCATCTTACGTCGATCACCACGCCATATCTGACTCCACACGATCCCATGACTAGACGGTTGTCCATTCATTAAGAACGTATAAAGATTGATACGCTTGAAGGTAAGCTTTGCAGCTAATAACTTTAAGAAGATTAATGGGCTGCGGCCTTGTACTGTCACACTGAAAACAGGTGCAGTCAAGACGGGTATAATCGTGTGCAATCACACCACGAATCCACAGTTGATTATTTCCCACTAAGTAAGGAAGATAAACACGATGTTCAATCTTCTCACCATTAAACTCAAAGTCAAAGCTCACCAGATAAACACTACTCTCCAGCAATCTCCACGGTACGGTTATTGCTCTTTTCGCATTTCTCTAAGACATGCTTTGCTTCGGTTTATTGGGTCTACTCGTCTCATCCCAAGAAATTTTTAACTCAGGAGGAAATAAGGATGCGGCATCTCGAAACACTTTTCCGGATATAGTTTTTCAAGATCCTTAAACTGATCAGAGGCTACCCCATCTGCAATCGTTGGATTGAATTTGAGGGATAGATTCTTTTTACAAGATCTCTTGCCAGTTTCTTTGGTTTAAAATTACGCGCCATGGTCCGCATAATGAATACCTCTTTTTTTAAATGTTGTTACAGCTGTTGTATCCTAAGTTCAATAAGGCTAGTATGAGTTCATCAATTTAAAAATTGAGTCCCGAATTGAACTCAATACTATCTCTTATCTCTTTAAGATAATATGGGAATATAATTCCTATTTAAAGAAGAAAAGCATCAATAATACTTATAATACCACCGACGATCGTTGGTAGCCATTTAAAAAGAAATTCACTCGTGTCCAGCACGAGCATACTTCTTCATTTCGTGATCGTACTTCTTCATCTCGCTATTAAGCTTGCGTTCATCACGATCTTCCTCGAGTTTCTTCTTCATATCTCCCAATGTTCTCGCTTGATCAGCGGTGTGATACAGTTTAGGTGCATTAGGATTAGTGTGAGTTATCGCATCATTATGGTCGATACGAACACAATTTGAGACGTTTATTACCGCCCAGCCGCATTTACTAGAATCCATCATCCCGTCAGTAAAGACGTAGATACCAGATGGTAGCGATGCGTGTTTACGTGGGCGGATTTCAACAACCAACCCACTTAAGTTGCAGTAATACGTTGGGCCCATCGTATCGTTCTCGTATCAACATTAAGAATCTTGATTCCTGAGATACAGGTTGCACCTTCTTCGATAGCATTATTTTGTGTTCGTAATGCTCAACGATCAATCTACCTTCACGGCTGAACGGGTGATAGATATCATCCTCTCTCGTCGCTGTGGAAGTAAAGGCAGATCAAGATCATCCACGTACAACAATGGTTTATCTGTGTTCCCACCAATGATATCCTCGATTGGAATAAAATACTCAACACGAATAGCTTCCACGTAACGACTCGTTGAATACTTCCGCTTATCTGGATCAATATTCAAATACTCACCACTGAATACTGTAGGCCCCAGTCTAATCCACGGTCATTGGTGAGAATCAAGTCCATTGTTTCTACGTTATCTACGTTTGATTTATTTAGTTTTGGTCTGAGCTTATTCTCATTCGGATGATAGCGCATGCCATCATGATAACATATCGTTTTCTGTCGCAACCATCAACAACAAAAATCAGGGTTGTTTCGGACGATTATCATCTCTGGTTAGTAAAGCCGGTCTGTTCTTCCAGCTCCCATCCTTGTTCTCCCCAAGTAACGATGTTCTATCTGAGTGCTTATAACGATAGATGTTATCTACCCCTTCCTTGTAATTCAATCCAGTTAAACTTACGTATTTATAAGTACGGATATAGATCCCTTCTCGAATACTCAGCACGGTCCTACCACGTTTTATCGTACGACTTGGTTTGCGTCGACCAAACATGTCAAATCTCCAATCTAAACGATAGCACTGTTTCCCCACTTATATATTCAGGCGGGGTATTATCCAGGTTTCCCGACATCCCTTTACGAGGTGGTCATGATAACAGGCTGATTACTTAAGTTCATGATTTCCATTTCGTCGTGATATAAATCAATACGGCGATATGGTAATGAACCTGGGCTGTTAGTTTTCTGGATTGCCTCTATTATAGTCTTCCGATACAGTTGGGCATAGTGATAACTCTACGGTATCGGTGTCTCTAATATTCGGCTGAAAGTCATATTCCATTTCGCGAGATGCCGTCTTCTTAAACCCCACAACTAATCTTTCGACATCAAGATATCTTGGATTAAACTCCGTTTGAGCTTGAGCAGGATTGAGTAGCTTCGCCTCATGTAATATGCGATACGGTTTTATTCATATTTAAACTCCTGTATATTAAAAATTTTTGGGTTAATTGATGGGTCGGTTGACCCCTTATTTACCTTCTCATTTAGATAATATACACTTATAAGTTTAGATAGATTTCCCGAAAATAGCGGACATAAGCAAGGGACACCCCATCCAGGTGTCCCAGCTTGATATTAACTTAACATTTAAAAGGAAACTCATTAATGAAAAATCTATTCGCAAAATTTCATCACTGGTGTACAAAAGGATATCAAACTGCCCTTATATACATAATATATTTATTTTATCTGGACATAAGCAGAGGTAGCAAATGCTACCCTCGCTATATCTGATTACTAAACAGTAACTATCACTTAAAAAGGCGAAACTCCGCCAGGGATGGACCACCACCCACGCCAGCGCACCACCTACACCAGTGCCAGGTGCTACTGCAGCTCAGGACCTGGGTAACTACCCCAGGTGTGCATGTGCCAGCGGCTGGGCTAGGTGATGCAGCAGTCGCAGCGGCAGCTGCTGCACCGCTAGTACCGCTTTTTACTTTACATCTTGAGATAATACGCGGTATTTGTTGTAAGTGGTCATGAATTCTTGAACACCTTTAACATCTACTTCGATTAATAGAGGTAAGTTTGGTACGTGTTGGTAACGTGGAGAAACCATTACAGTTTCTTTATATGCACCATTTTGGTTGTGTGGTGATAATGTGAGTTACTAACTCTGGGTACATGAAGCAGTGACCGAAACATAGTCGTTGAATTCGTCTGATTCTGGTACAGCAACAGTCATGAAGATCTTGTTGTCAAGTTCTTCGTTAGTGTAATTACAACAGTGTGGCCAAAGTTTTCGCCCTAATAGCGTAAATCACCACGAGCTGATAACAATAATGGTAGATAGTTATCAGTTACGATAACGAAGTGAGGTTTCACTTGTTTACCATCATTTAACATTGTTGATGCAACGTTGTATTGAGATTTAACGATTGCACGTGCAGCTGCTTCTTGAAGGATTGCTAATAAACCTTCACGAGCATTTTTCAATGTTGTAACGAGTTTCAGTAGATTTAACTAATTCAGCTAAATTCACTTCTAATTTTTCGTAGTGTGGTTTGATCAAGTATTTACCGAAACCGATCATACCTGAGTACGAACACCATCGTTGATTTCTGAAGCAACGTATGCTGCTAAAAAGTATCCACGGTATTGGAAGGAATTCATACCAACCATCAGCAGATTGACGAGTACGGGTTACTTGTACTGAATTTGTCAACTGTTGGGTAAGTTGCTTCTGAACCAACTGGACGTTGTAAACGAACTGGTGAACGAACACCGATAGCGATTTTTCGCTGTAAATACATCAGTATCAACAGTGAAACCTTAGCTACGTAAGTTGCGGTTTGTGCGGTTACCATATGGGTGAAGATTCACACGCTAAGTGTGGCTTTTTAACTTCGCCAGCCTACAGTTGGATCATTGATGTCTACTTTGTCAACGATGTCTGGTTGACCTTTAGTACCTTTGGTTACTTTATAAACGTCAACTACTTTAACTTGTGCGTGTTGAGATTTGCATGTAAGAAGTTTCTACGTTAGCAGACCCACTACAGTTAATTCTAAACGGGCACGGTAGCCTGCGTCTACGAGATACTTTAACTTCGGCTGGCACTTTACCGTTTACAGATAAGGTACGGCCATCGATTAATAAATCAGTAGTACGCGAGTTTAAGTCCATATCAAAGCCGTGGCACTTGCTGATTTGAAGAAGTTAGCGCGTTCTAAGTGACGAACCGGGAACTCAACAACAGTGTCTGCAGATGCGAGTTGCACCCATAGTGATGTATACTTTATCTAAAGCTAAGTAGCTGTCGATAGTATCAGTTTCATCAAATACACCACCGTTTAATAAACCTGGATGTGCAGAGATGTCTAATAGATCGTATTCAACACCCACTTTTAATGGTTGAGTTTGGAACTTCAACCACCTGCAACAGTGCGAGTTACTGGCGCAGAGATAATTTTTATCCATGAATAATGCTTGGTAGTGAGCAGCGTCAGCACCAGTTCACGGTAGAATGGAACGATGTTTAATACATCTTGACGTAAGATAGATGGTTTTACGTACTGCGTCCATTAAGTTGTATTTGTCGAAGTTACGACCTAATTTCTTAGCAGTTTTCAGTTGTGTGTTTGAAACCATTCCAGAAACGGTCAGCTTGGTTTCGTAATAGAAACAAACTTGGTCTGGTGCTAATACGATAGTTTTTGAACAACGCTTCAAGGTGCAGGTTCTTGTACTGCAGCAACTAAGTTATAAACTACTGAGTAGTTCATTGAAGTTGCAAGGTTGTTGTTTTTCAAAATGCTTCTAATGACACTTCTTCGGGTGCTAAAATACCTAATGCAGAAGCACGTGCACCGTTGGTGTAGTCTGCTACATAATCGAAGTGTTGGTTAGCATTGCGTTTGTTGAAAGCTTCTGCTGATTTAGCAAAACCTGCACGGTAAGCTTCAGGGTTACCAGCTGCTTCTAAAGAGATAGCTGCTGCAGCACGTGATGCTGCTTCTTGTGAAACTTTGATCAGTCGCGGTTGAGACGCAGATGTAGAAACGATACCTGCTTCTTCAGAAACTTTCTAAAAGATGCAACTAAGCCCTTTACCATCGGTTGCAACACTGATAATTTGCTCGATGGTTTGCTGCATTATTTTTAAGGTTGGTTACTAATTGGTTAGCAGTGTTTGGGTTACTCCAAGATTCTAATGAAGCAACTTCAGCTGACATCGCACCAGACAAACCACCTTGGTTTAAAGTTGTTTTGAACTTGAGTAAGTAAGTCACTGTACTTAGTTTCACCGTGACTTTTTGCATTAAAAATAAGAACGCATGGTTTCTTTTTCCTTATTTATAAAAAAATAATGAGGAAATAAATTGAATATTCATTTTGAGTAGAATAACTACTCTATCATCTCACCTCAAAGTGCTATTAAATGATCACCTTAAGATAAGATGACACCATTCGCAGTCTTTTAAGTGCAGCATATAAAGCATCCATCATTAACTCATCCCATTATTACTTCGTACACGTTAAACTTCCCCAAGCTACGGAAAAGCAACAACAAAATAATAAATTAATAATCAAATGCAGTATTCTTTTCATGTGTGACTATATCACATAGATAATTAGCCACGTCCTGCGTATAAATCCACTTAGATTGAAGCCATGGTTTTCATGGAGCCATTCTTTAAAAATATTATAGCTGGTTAATTCATTGAAAGTCATATATTGACCCAATGCATCAAGGACAATCTTAAGACCTTTATTGTAACTGTCTTTATTTACGGTATCAGTAAATTGACCTTGGAATTCGACATATACGTAAAGAATGCGGTTAGCGCTATCAAAGGTTGCGCTCTCAATGTACTGATAGGCAGGGGAATTGATATTTGCTATAGTGATATTTATCATTATTAGCTTTAACGAGATCTTCGTCTACCCAAGCTTGACGTTGGTCTTCACCGACCATGTTTAAAAGCATCACCTGGTGTCGCATACGGAATCATATCACCAAATGGTACTGCATAAGCACCTTGTAGTTTAGCCAAAGCGAAATTAAAGTGAACGAAATCAAAAGAAATCATTCGGGTTTAATAAAGTGGCTAAGGTTTCTGGATCTTTTTACTAAGACACGTTTAGGACGTCCAGCGACATCAACTAATGATTCATCTTCTGGGCTGATTAACGCCTCACGCATCATACTCGGTACAAAAATTACCTTGATTGGGGCGTATGTTTTTGTTCATCATAGAGGAGCTCCTTTCTCTAGATTTTGATTTATTTTATTTTTACAAGTATCGTTATATAGCTGATCAATACTATACAAGGATACGATTATCTTAAAGTCTTAAATTCGACATGAGGTTGTCGAGATATGCAGGATGGCTGGATAAAAAGCGAAAACGAATTTCTATTTTTCAATGTGGTATTTTTAATTATGAGTGATAGTTTCTTAAATGAGGAAGAAGGTCGTTGTTTATGCGATTGCACTCCGTTGTGGGAGCTCAATGGTGAGAACCCACCTGTTCGCGCTCGGGCACTTTGTGAACGAGTATTAAAAAGTCAGACCAAAGAGAGTGTGGCTGACGATGGTCTTAGTAAAGACAATTTAATTAACTTGGCTTCTACGCTGGGTTATCTACTTGATACTGAACAACCGCAAAGTTTCAGTATGATGAAACAATCAATTCGTATGGCAATCAAGAAAGATGATGAGCTATATGATGCGGCAATCATGGCTTTAGAAGAGCCATATAAATATGACGAGCTATTAGAAGCGTGTCTATCATGGCAACGTGAGATCAGTGCTTACTTCCAACGTTTGGATTTTTACTAAAAGCAGTTCGTAAGCATACCAGTAATGTATTATACGGTGATAGTCGTAATGACATCATGGAACAAGCTCGCGAAATGATCGCGATGCTTCAACCTTATAGTACTTATGGTGATAGCACAGGTGGAACTGGGATTCATAACCCGATCTTAGTGGCAGGGCTTTGGTACTGAAGAAGAAGATACAGTGAAAGCCGTTTGGGAGAAAACTCAGACAGCAATCTCACCTGAATCTATCGCGAAGACAGGCTATAAAGGGATCAACCGTGCATTAGGTGCACCAGGTGGGTTATTTCGTGGGGATACGATCTTACTCGGTGCATTACAGCACAACTATAAATCGGGTATGCTCGATGATATCTTATTTGATATCCCGCGTTTTTATAAACGCCCACTTCTTTACTGATAAGAAGAAAGCAGCCATCCTACACCTTTCATTAGAGAACAATGCCGGTGATGACTTGATGCGTATTTATAAACGATGCTTACGTAGTTAAATACGGGAAGATGCCATCATTACAGGATTGTATTAATGAAGACCCTAAAAAGGTATCAGATTTGATCAATGAGTTTACCGCACAAAATGGCTGGACGTATTTCTATATGAAAAGCCAATCCAAGTAACGTGGGTTATATTGATGTGCAGAACTTAGTGATGGAATTTGAGATGAACAGGTATGAAGTCCATGTGTTGGGTGTGGACTACTTAAGTATGCTTTCATAAAAAGGGATCAGTCGTATCGGTGATGGTACGGAATACCAAGAGTTGTTTAGACTCATGCGTAACTTCTGTTCTGAGCGTGATATTACGTTGATCACCCCTCACCAATTAAGTACGGAAGCGACTTATCTTAACCGTGATGATTATCAAGCAGACTTTGTTAAAGAGCGTAGCAGGTAAAATCTTATTGGGCGAAGAGTAAACAAATCGACCGTGAGGTAGATGTGGAAATCGTTCAGCATATTGTGACCCTACCTAAGGTAGGTGGTCGTAAAAGGTGAAACGGAATCTTTCTTGACATTTTGTCTTGGTAAGAACCGTCGTGTTCATGATACTAAACCTGAGCATAAATCAGGTGCACTTCGTTTTTACGGATTGCGGTATTGTGGCTGATCTTAATGAACCTGATGATAAAGAAACTTACGTGAAAGATCTTCGTAAACTTAGGGAACAGGTAGTGTCTCTGGTGAAGAAGATGTTTGGTAATAGTAAAAAGAGATGGAGGTAACTTCAGTTTACCTCTTACTTTTAATCCTAAATTTCTGTTAAAGGTTTTTATTCTATATAGGGAGTCTTAATATGACACGAGAAGAATTAGATGCACTGACGCCCTATGAGGCGAAGTTATTGTGGAGAGAGATCTTCGATACGTATTATGATGTTGAAGCAAAAGCAGATGTACTGCTATAGTGATTGGACATTAGAGTAGCTGGTATTCCGATGACCGGCAGTGACGAATGGGATATGGCAATGGCTGAGCAGTACAACGTCACCAAAAGAACAATTGGTAATTTAGCTGATTGGGTAGCCGATGAGATTCCGTTTTATATCCATCGTCAAAGTGATAGTGTCTATATCTTCAATATGATCAAAAAGTATAATGGTTTTATGGTTTGCTTTATTGAGATCGCGCTAATGTGGGTGCAAACCGCATGAGACGTAATGAAGATTTCAGCACATCATCGAGGATTGCGAAAGACTCGCCAATCTCACTAACCATCTATTTACAACAGTACAAATGACTGTTGGTGAAGAAGCGTATCGTATCTTTGGTATCTTACCAGATGAACTTGTCACTGAAGGTCGTTCTGGTCATACTGCACTTCGCTTTGGTTATCAGGGTAATACAGGTATCAAGGAAGATAATAAAGAGATACCAAAACGAGTGAGTATTACTGATGGCATGGTGATCGTTTACGTCAAGCTACTCGTTTATGGCGTAACACAACGGAGGATTAATAAATGGCATCTAAATCAGAGATCTATTATAAAGGTGTCGTTGACCTTTGTAACTTAGATATCAAGGCTATCCATTGGTATTATGAGCATTGCTAAAAACGGATAATGCTTCCTTTGCTTTTGATAAAGTAATGGGATTTGATATCATAAAGATTACGAATTAGGGTTTACCGATAACTTCGTGATCGAAGTCAATGCACGAAGAAGTTCTATATCGAGACGCTATACCCGCTTCGCAATAACTTTAAGATCATCTTAAAACAAACACAACAAACTGAAAAAGAAGAAGGGATGAAGTTAATCAAACCTCAGACTTATCAGCGTGTTTATAAAGGGTGTTTTAGTTAATCCAATTGATATGGGTCAATCAACTAGTCAATCTTCTACACCAGATAGCAATACTGATCCGAATGCAGAAAAACACCTGTTACAGTGAAGATCCAGTTACTCCATCCTGCAATTGAATATATCATGCGTTCTAACTTCGGAGGTAACTTCCATGGTATCCCAGGTGACATCGTAAAAGGGATGTTATCTAAATCCATTGAGATGTTAGATTGTAAGCCGGATGAAAAAAACCAAAAAGGGGTTGAGATGGTACCACCGGATAATCAGAAGATCACTACCGATGTTTTGATCCCGCATGGTACACCGATACTAGATCTTCCTCGTTTTTGTACAGAAGGATCGATATGGTATTTATAATTACGGGTTAGGGAAGTTATCTTTGTAAGGATACGTGGTATCTCTACCCTTTATATCAGTATGATCGATATAAAGAAATCCGATACCCGTTTAACGATCAACGTCATCCCTAAAGCGAAGATCATGGACAGTCCTCGTACTTATCATGTTTATAATCGTGATGTCACTATTCTTTGCGGTGGTGGGGTAGAAGTATCTGATGATGCGAATGCTCGTACTACTAACGAGGGGATGGCGCGACCATGTTTGATCCAGCTAAACTTCGTAATGAGTCGGTGATCCAAAACGAGAAGGGTACTTATCTTAATCCAGTCGATGCGAAAAACAATTCGTCCAAAAATAAACGTACGGATGATTTAAACTACGCACCGATGGTAAAAGATCGATTAACGACTTCATTACAACATGCGATGAGTAATATCGCTCAGCGCAATGGGATCGTATTGACTTTTTATCTGGGAATATGCGAGATCCGCATTTATTGATACCAGGTATGCCAGTCCGTGTCGTGTATTTCAAAAATGAAGTGAAGTAGTAAAATTACCGAGTGTCTTACTGAAGAAGCAGGTGCTTATCAATTAGTCGAGTGGTACTAACGGTAGAAACATTTTAGGTAGTGTTGGTTTTAGCCGTAATGGTCGATCAAGATCAGTTTAATAACACCGAGAAGAAACAATATCAATCGACTTCTTCTGGTGTGGGTAAATCACTGATCAAGAACTTACTCTCAATATTTTAACTTCTTATTATTTGAGAAATAATCTGTATTGATATTGATCTTCATTGATATTAATCATAAGCAGTGCAAACCTCCTTTTTGGTTGGGTGATGTATGTTTTGGCAATACAAGCTGCACATTTAAATTTCTCTTTTTGCATAATCTCAAGTAGGGTATATGGTCATCCATATACCCGCTTTTATATTGTCATTTTTCGTGAGGCTCTGTTTATATGAGTAATTAAAGGATATTTTATTATGGCACTAAATACTGGCTCAAGCAACAGTAGCAATAGCTCTAAATCAACCAGTATTCTTGATAAAGCTATCGAGAGTGTTTTGGTTTGAAGGTCCCGAGAAGAGTAAGAGTATCGAGGGATACATTTGGCAAAGATATCGATCAGATCTTAGGTGAGTTCAAACAAAAAGTATCACCAATCTTGATACCTTATTTAAACAGGGTGTAAATGGATTAGGTGGATTACTCGGTGGATTTGTTAGTAAGTTTAATCTGAAATCATTAGGTATCGATCAAATAAAGTTAAGGATTATATTGACCAAGGAAACGCATTGCTTCAGCAGTTTCTCAAGGTCTTGAAGTTTATAAACAATTTAAAGAAGGGAACTACGGTTTAGTTCTCGATAGTCTTACTGGGGTATTAGGCAATAACCTCGTTGACATGGGTAAATATGGTCTTGAGATGCGAGACCTTGTTAAGAATGCGGTTTCCATTCCTTTGCAGGTTTAATGGATTTTCGTTTCTAATGTGACCGGTGTTAACATGGCTGATGCGTTAGGTATCAGTGAGATGCAAGCGAAGATTGGTGCATTGGTACAACTCGCTCAAAAATACGGTGGTGCAGATCTTATCGCTTCAAACTACAAGGTAAGCTATTTGGTGAAGGGATGTATCCTGGACTTGAACAAGCCCTTGCGACTAACCTTGCTTTAAATGCGTCATTTAGTCAGGTCGATACAATCGATGAGATCTTCAAAAATCATTGACGGTCGCATGGCGGGTGAAATCAACCCCGATCTCATTAACCGTATCTTATTAAACTATCGTTTACCAAGTAACTGGAAAGATAATAGTCTTGCTCAGAGAAAGAACGTTTATTCCGTATCTTTGAGAGGTTGATCCTAACTGGGATAAAGAAGTCATCAATGGTAAAAACGTACTATAAAACCAAACCATGGATGGCGATGAGTGAGGATGCGAAAACCTTATTTGGTAATGATGCGTTATATGGCGTAACGATTGCGATTGCAGGAAGTTATCCAGAACTCACTGTAAAAGAAGGATTGAACTTAACCTACCCTTATCTCAACCTTTCTGTTTAATCAAGAACCATGTTTTGTAGCCCTTGCTTTAACTAGAAGTATGGGTTATATTTTATTATTTGCAAATATTAAAAGGTTTAAAACAACAATTATGAGTACGTTAAAACAACGCATTCTTCAGGCAGCACAAAGCTCGCTTATCCATGGAAGCAGTTGAGTGGGATGATGACGGTACACTCTTTAGTGATATCGCAAGAGTCATCTCTGAGTTTCGCTCTGAAGTTAAAAGCAAGTGATGAACTCGCGGCAGAGAAACTACTGCATGGTGAGTTTGGTCGAGTGATACTCAAGCATATGGGCATGAAAGCTACACTGTCTATCGATAATAGTAATGGTGTTAATGCTTATATCGTAGTTCCCGCTATCGACCGTAACAACCAATCCTTCATCGCTTTGCTAATCTAACGACGGCTAACCGTACCGTGATTAGATAAACTAGTAAAGAAGAGAAGAGCTTTATGCTCTAGTTGATCGTAAAGAAGGTCGTTTTAGGCGGTATCTTATCTGAGATCGATCATCCGATTTATATCACCCGTGGTATGCTCTTTAATAACAATAAGTTTAGTTCAAGAAATCGCTGCGGTGCTCTTACACGAACTTGGTCATGCATTCAGTTACTATGAAGGGTTATCTCAATATATTCGTCAGAACGTAATCCTTGCGTCTAATGTCGCAGAATTTCGTGATACTTCTGATGCACAAACCAGACTTCGTATCATCTCTCGTTTAAAGCAGAGTACTACCAAAAAGAATTCGATGACAGTCGTGTTACTAATGCTGGTGATAAATATACCACAGTGGTAATCTCTATGGGTCAGCGCATGATCATGAGAGGATCCAAATAGTATCTTCCATAACAGCACTACATTTGAATCGGCGGCAGATCAGTTTGCCATCCGTAAAAGGTGCAGGGCTTATACTTAGCTAAATCATTAACGAAGATCTATAAACAGTATAACTCAGGTGTATTCAGAATATTACTTCAGGGTTATTTGTTTCTGTTGCAATCTCAATCATGAGTGTGCTCTTTGTTGCTGTTGGTGCACTGCATCCGGTCTTCTTCTTATTTAGTCTGATTTCTTACATGTCAGCTTTAGTACGCGGTGCATTCAGTGATGCATTAGTAGCTATGATACACCACGTGATCGTTTAAAACGTATCCGCACTGAGATGATCGGTCGACTTACAAAGATCTCTCTGATACTGTACGTAAAGAGTTGGTGAAAAACGTTTGATTCATTAGATGAATTATTAAAACAAAACGATCATCATTATAATGCGAATGAAACTTTTAGGTAAGCTGATCTATGATCGTTTAGATAGCTTATTCATTCGTCAGAAAGATGCGAAGAAACGTCAACAAGCTTTAGAAGATTTACTAAATAACGAACTCTACGTTTCAGCAGCTCGTTTTTGCATAAATCGGTTCTCTTTTACATTAAAAATATAAAATAAAGGGTTTAAAACAATTATGGAAAACATCCAATCTGTGGTATTGGCTTATCGCCAATGTTTAAATAGCAGTATCGACCGTACTGTATTATCTCGCGGTGTTGCAACTCACGTAGGTTGTCGCATTAACATCTTAGCGGGTGGTTTAGATGCACAAACTCGCATGCACTTTAAATTTGGTATCACCAAGCTTGCCTCTTATATCAATAGAAAACATCGTGGGTTTCATCGGTGAAGAATTCATTGAACAAGTGGTGAGAGTAGTGGACTACCGCATTGCGATTGCAAGCGGTACTTTAAACTACGAAGGTGATAAAACTTTAATTGAGCTTCTTGATGCAGATAAAGCGACATTGGGTGATGAACCAACTGAAGCACAAGAAAAATGCATTAGGTCAATTATTCAGTGCAGTGACTGCATTAATGGGTACTGATACGAGTATCGTTGCAGTAGCCACTAACCTTAGTAATTATAAACCTGCAGCTTAATTATTAAGTTCAGATAAAAGAAGGGAGTATAAAGCGATGAGTGAAGTCGTGAGTATTTCAGACCTTCGCCGTAAAATCATTAAAGGTTACCAAACGGATGGTGACCTTTTTAGATGCGATGAAAGAATCTGAACAAAGCAATTGCTGAACACCAAGAAGCACTACGTCCAATCCAAAGACGTTTAGAGCGTATAGAACATGTTCAAGCGATGATCCAGAAGGTGGGGTAAATCGTGCTTTGGTACAACAAGTGATCGAAGAAACCGAGAATCCTGCTTTATTGGATGAAGGTGGTTTAACAATGGAATCTTTTACTACAGTTCCATCTAACGTGAATCGTCTTTCATTAGAAACAGTACTGAACAACAAAAAGAATATTGCACTTGGTGCTGCAGCTGCTATTGGTGTAGGTTTAGTGATTAAGTTGATCGCGATCATTTGGGGGTTTTGTTCGTAAGTTATTTAGTAAACAAGAACAAAAGCCAGGCGAGAAAGCAGTAGAATTACACCAAACAAGTTGCCATCCGTGAAAGAAGAAGCGGAGAAAGCGATTCTTCGTCTTGAAAAATCAAATGTGATCCGTGAACAATTAAAACGTTTCCAAGATGCATTTGAAGATGAGGCTAATCAGTAATGAAGCCGATCAAAACTTACATGAAGCATGGAATGAGTTATTACAACAAGCATTTATTAAAGGTAGTCAAATGGATGCGATCCAAGGTATCTTCAATGACATGCCTAACTACGGTGCAACCGCAGTAGAATGTAATGCCACCACTCGTGAGTTAATTGCTGATCTTCCTGAGAAAGGTGCAACCCCAGAAGGGAAAAGCCTGGTTTGATAGTAAAGTTAAAGATTGCTATCGTAAGTTTGCTCCTCAAGCGATTCGTAAGAACCTCGAGAAGATCAAAGATGTACTTGATAAAGCAGAAGGCATGCGTGATCACATTCTACCTTGGAACAGTGAAACTGAGGAGATGGTTTACAATGCGATTAAAACACGCAAGAATGTCATCTTTTTTTAAAACAAGATCATGGAATACGGTCCATTTGCGAAGATAGTCTTCTCATTAAAAAAATAAAACCTTTGATGAAGAAGCCGCAAGTCACCTTGATAAACTTAAAGAGTGGCTGAAATCAACCATCACAAAAAGAAGTTGGTGCATCACTTAAAGAATACATCACTTACTTTGGTGATAACATGAAGTGCTACTTTGCAGTACTTAAATTGTACATGTTAATTGCAGGTAGCTATGATCGTTTCATGTATCTTTATAACAAACAAAGGTGGTAAATACTTTACCCTATTAAAAGCCATTGCGAAAGCAGCGAATAAACAAAATCAACAGTTTCCTCAATAAAGATGGAACGGTTAACCTAGATAACCTTGATGAGTTTGCGGTGAATATGGAATATAAGATGGGTGAAGGTTGGACATTAACCCCAGCTAAGGGAGATGACTAATGAGTTTTGATAACCAAGTTGAAATCCATGAAGAAATGGGTGATGTAACACCCGAAGAGACAGTCTCTCAAGAAGGGATCGTTTACAGAAACAATGAGAAGTCTCAGTTAAATGAGATGGTACAATCTCATCTTGCTGGTATCGCTCAACAAGAAGAAGCCTTTACTGAGTTAGAACACGTTAATGCAACGACACCTTTAACGGAACGTATCCGTGGTATCGTCAATAACGAGAAAGTTCGTTTAATGGAAGTTTCAAAAATAATTGATGCACCAGTAGAATCTACTCCACCAGAGACTCAATCTGAAGAGTACAATAAAAGATATGAGGGTACCAGCCGGTACCCTCTCTTTATCATTAATGTATACTAGCCTTACTAATATACTGTGGAGATCTCTTACATCACCACGATTATCGCCATTGTCTATACACGCACTTATGGATACGATCCAACAAGTTGTATTTATAAGTACAGCATGCTTCATTATACACGCTGAAATCATTGAGCAGGATTACTTCAATATGGTTTTGCGCCTACGACGACGCGGTAGTAAGGATTAGCCGGTCTTATCGTATAGATAAATTTCCGGAGTTCTAGTGTTCTTTTTATATCAAACATGATAACACCTTTATTTAATTAAAATTATAATTAAAGGGGTCCTAATAACTCCCGCCAGTGTCAAATGCATGATACATTAGGGGTCTCTTATATGAGATAAATAGAGTCGGGTCTATTATCTCATGTTGATTACTATACTTGTAATTTTTAATAGAATGGGTAAAAGAAAAGAACAAAAATAAGAGGGTACCCTAGGGTACCCTCTCTCTTATATCGCTATCCTAGAACGGGATATTGTGCGCTAATGTCGTTTGAAGAATCAAATGATCCATCGCACGTTCATAGACCTCTTTACAAGCGGCTTCCATATCAACGTGCTTATCATCCTGATGTTCAAACGCATACTGACGTAAGTGCTCGATCATCGTTACCGTATCATGTGGCAGGTTCTCAAGATCAAATGGACAACCACCTGCATCCATCACCCAGCCACTTGCATTGATATACACTCGGTAAAAGCTTCGCTGTACCTTCTTGGATCATCGCATGGCGATACATCGAATCATACACGTTATACTCGTAATATACGATATCAAATGAAGCATTCTCACCTGATATCCAGTGTGTAACGTAGAGACCTGGATATAACCAACTATGATCATTCTTAGTTGAACCAAGATATTTATAGTTGGTAATCAGATCACCACTTACATCTGCTTGATCAATTTCCATTAAACAAGTTGATAACCGTTTTAAGGTTTGACCTGTCAGATGTTGTCTGACTTTGAAGCTGAAATACATCAAGATACAACGCTAGTGCTTCGAGTTCAAGATCCTCCTCCGCATGTTGATCACGTGGCATCATTTCTCACCTCCTGCTGCAAGGGAAGAACATCGCCTCCTTAAGACAAATTCTTGTTGTGCTACTGCATAAGGACTCACGTCTTCCTGATTACCAAGATAGAATTTAGATTCCATAAATTCATCGACAGTATTAAAGCTTGAATTCCACCTCATCACTTGTCTCAGTATCATAAGTCATATAAGTGAGTTTTATCGAAATCTTCTGATACGACAAATACTAGCCATTCAGAAGCATCCTTCACATCAGCAGGGATGATTCTTGATCAATCACATTCTCAATGCATTGCGCAGGTGGATTAAACCATCCACTATGCGCTTGTTTGCTGAGTGTATAACCCCGCTAAGCCAAGTCTTGCATTACGGACACCTTGTATACTATACTCTCTTGCATTGATATCATACGCTTCTACAAACTTACTAATTTCATTATTTCGTTTATTAGTATAGTTCGTATGAGAGATGTACTTCGGTTTATCTTCCTTATCCTTCTCAAAGATCGATACACTTGCACTGATCTGGTTGTAGATGAGGAAGTAGTTGATGATATAAAGACGAGTTGGATTCGCTTTAATATCGGCAACGTATACCTTACGAGTCATATTAGATGGATTATGCTCAACATCAAGGATAACAAATCGATTTAAGATCGTATTATATCCAGTAGGTTTAATGTTATTAAGCATTTGAGCAACTTTAGTTTCGATATCCAATTCTTGTTCTCTTACAACCTTTTTGGTCTGTATATTTCTTGGCAATAGATAAACAAACACGTTGTTGATCGAGAACAAACTTAGGATACTTCGTTTCATCAGAAAGATAGTATTCTGAATCCATGAACTCATCAATTGACGTGAATGTACCGAATCGATAAAGGTGATGTTGCTTTCGCATCCGCACCTTGATATTGGTACTCAGTATATGAGAATATCGGACCAGATTCACTCACAGCAAAAATAGATCTGAGGATAGAACGGTTTTTCACCCTCTCCATTATCAGCAAGGATACGAGATACAATCGAGAAGAACGGAAGGATGATGCGTTTGTGTACATCGCCAATCTTAATCTCACGTAACCCACCACCTGCTTCCAATAACTCCATGTGGCTCACTGATAAGCATCCACTAACACACGAATAAACTTACGCAATTCATAGTTAGTTAGTTGGCTCACATCAGCTAAAATACCAACACGATAGATTCGGCTACCATCTAGCATAAAACTGATGATACTATTGATTGTTGGTTCGTCACCCAGATCTAATATCACTTCATATAAGTGATTATTCTTTCTGCCGAGTTCCACGATATGGATGAAATGGTTTTCACCTTTAGTCTCACTGTTAACCACCACGTATTTATTGAACGCGGTATTATACGAAGTAGGTGTGCATTTGCTTGATATCAAGCAATTCTTTTGTTGTGTACATGTTTAACTCCTATTAGTTACTGTAGTTGAATTGATTTTATTTAAAAGAAGCGGTCTTTCAGACTGCTCATTTTTACTAGTTATACCAGTCTCTTCTGGTTTAGCTTCCACCTTTTTAGGTTCAACCCAACGATAATCGTATTCAGAAGCATATGGTTTGATTTCTTCATCTTTGTGCTTATCGTAAAATGACTTAGCAATTTGTTTGCCATCCAATACGAAACGGCGTAGATTGGTAGTTGGTTTTCCACCTAAACCATATTTCGTTAAGCCAAGATGCACAACTGTTTGCTGGTATGCCAAACACCAGTTCTGAACCGACGAAGATGAATAAACGACGTTCACCGCGATAATATTTATTCGTGACGTAGTCTCCGAAGTTGATCCCATCTAATATATAGTCAGCCGTTAATGTTGCTGATTTACTGAATAAGGTGATTAGAAAATCTTTATTCATGAATTTAATACGAGCGGTTTTGGCGATGCTCATCCGTTAATCCATATTTGGCTTTAAGCTCTTCTGCTTTCTTACCAAACTCTTCTTCGTTTTTAATAACCCTTTGATGTTAGTACTCATAGTAATCTCTCCTTATAATCGGGTGATGCTAAGTTTAAAATGTATTGAAATCAACAGAGAGAAGACGTGGTAGCGAATACCATCGTTTAATTTTGGTTCTGTTGTCTCAAATGTAAAAAACGCACATGTGGTTGTCTACATCACCGCGTTTTGTAGTAAAGAACCGAATAATGTTCCATCTCGGATGTACATCTAAATTTATTAACATCTGGACGATATTATTAAGTTGATCATGGAAATACCCATCACCATAGATCTGGATATATTGATTGCAAACACTGGACTCCCCATTTAAGCCAGTGAATGGTACTGTTTGGATGTGCGTACCAAGATGAGGATATTTTCGATCTCTTCATCTTTTAATCCGTAGACATTAAGATAGGTGGTAAACACCCTCTTATCAAAGAACTCATTAAATGTCTGAGGACGACGTCTAAACTTGTTCTGATTTTCAAGTTTTAGGTTTTTGGTTTTATTTGACATGCTATACTCCTATTCGTATACTTAAGTTATATGCGATTTAAGGCCTCTAAATCCACTGTGATCGATTATTCATCTTAAGATAAATAATCACTCGAGTGATGTAAGATAATGCTGTTATCAGCGTTCTATCGTCATGTAGATAATATATACTTGTAAATTTAATAAAGAGCGGACATAAGCAGGAGGATATCTTAGGATATCCTCTTGAACTTCTACTACTGCTTTAAGAACTTCAATACTTTATTTTCAGGATGAAGTTTATCCATTTGATTATTATAAAAGTGCAGTGGTTCCTTTAAGGATATAACGATAAAAAAACGTTTACCTTCTGATAAAACATTGATAAAAACGATCACGGGGTTTGTTCTTGCCCACGTTAAATAAACGGTTGTGCCCATGTGCCACATGTAAGGTACCGATTTCCTTATCTTTATTGATAAATCTGAACATGTTAACGACTTTTTGGCCCACATCAGCCGTCGGATGGTTTTAAGAAGACTAAACCTTCATCCACTTCAACAGGTGTGTCATCTTTAGGGATATGATAACCGACTTCAATGTATTTAAAAATTCATGTTCTTGCTCGGTGTCGTGATCAATACATCACGTGTCTCAAGCTTAGGGGGTGTATAATCTGCAATCATAGCTACTGCCTTATATTTGTTTTATGGTGTTATTTTTATGAGTAGGGGATAAAATTGAGAGCCACCTAAATGACCCTAATTACAAACAATATTGTGATGAAATAATCATTTAAATTTTAAGAGGAAAAAGCCCATGATGATTAAAGATAGATCGATTGTATTCCTGATGATACCCCAGAGAATAAAAAGATGAAATGAAGGTTTATGAAGTGCAATATAGAGTATAATGACAATACCTTTGCTGTCGGTTACCCGCTAGCAGTTGGGAAGACACGGAAGCTAAGTTAGAAGCGATTAAATTGAGTGGTAAGGTAACTGCACGTTTAGTATCCAGAACGAAGATTGAATCGATTGATAAAGTCGATTTTGATCTCAGGTAACGGTACCTTAAACTAACGATATAAAAACAGAGGTATCACTGAGATGCCTCTGCCTGTATCTCGCTTATAGTCCGTTGTAGCGATTTTTCACTTTACATGAGACGGCTATGTAACAATACCTAATGATGAAGCATAGTCCGTGATAGTACGAGACTTCGGCGTGATGTTATCAATCACAAAAGACAGTACTGATACGATCATGTGCTACCGCTTTAAACATTTGATCTGGGATTGGTAATCCACGTACGTTTACTGATACGACGAGTTATCACTAAGATACCAGAAATTACATGGTTTGCTTCGCTGTTTGATTTACGAAGATCTTTCGTGAGTGTTTTCCATGTGTTTCCAGGTACCACGATTAAGTTGTGGGTTTTTGTGGGACGATATTCGTCATTAAATAAGATTGACTTACAGTCTCATAATCTGAAGTGTTAGAAGAGGCTGCAAGATGACCTTTATCATATCCGCTCTTAGCGTACTGTTTAGGGCTGATTTGATAGAAGTAAGGTAATCTATCGTCTAAACGGAAATCATTCGTTCTAGAGGCTTTAAATCGCTTGAAAATCACCTTCTCAGTTTCTCCCACAACTAATACGGGCATTCTCCATTTCTTTACTGAAATAGAATATACTGATCATTGCAGAGCTTCACGATATCGTTCGTATCGGTGACTTTGACTGAGAGTTCCGTCTCAATATTAGGACACTGCTCAGCATAACTAAATAAACTACAACTTCAGTAGTAATCCAAATAACAACTTTCTCATTTTAATTGTTCCTTGTTGATATGGCGGTGATTATAGGGGCAGCTTGCGCCCCTCCACTACAATTATTTCAAGCAATCAGTTGGCATACGATAGATGTCACCAACATTGTGGTGTTTATCAAATAACACTTTCATGACAATGTTTCACTTCTGCACCATCACGATAGTTGAATACGTAATCAATTCAGATACGCCATATAGACCTTCACCGAAATGTGGGCGACCTAACGGGTTTTGAACTTGATCTTTATTCATACCACGTTCTACCATGTTTTGGGTTTTTCATATTGACCCAGCTACCAGAATTGACTACCATCATGATTGAAAGTCGCATCTTCTGCTTTAGGCCATATTGGGCTTTCTGGTGACCGTTTTCATCTACCTGTGATAAGTTACCACACCCTACTAATAATGCTGCCATAAGTGCAACAGCGGCTGATTTTACATGTTTAAATCTCCTATAGAAATATTAATGATGAGAGGGTAGATATCTACTCTCTAGTTTTTGTCCGCAATCAGTGAGACTACCATTGGTACATGTAACCTGCCTAAAGTCACATCTTTCTGAGTATCTACACCAGCAGATAATTTGATGATGTGGTGACCATTATCAGATGAACGAGGTAACCTATTGCTACTGCAGATTGACCGTGTTTATATCCTGCACCTACTGACACTGGGTTTACCTGGTAAGTATACTTGTGGGATATTAGCCATCGCAGCTACAGCTGAGATACCTGCATCAACACGTTTGCAGTTTTCTTCACATCGCGGTCTAAATCGATCCACTTTTGTTTTCTAAACCGGTTACACGGTTCTCTGACGTTAGCTAAACGAGCACCGTGGTTGATCACAGTATAGCGTACTTGTTTAAGTACGTGTGATTGTCGCATCTTGACGTGCTTTCACTTGGTTGACTGTGATACGTTTACTGCATCGTTATCGTCTTCACCAGCAGTCACATTTTTGATTTTGGTGTTACGACATTGATACCATCTTTAGTGATCTGAGGGCCATTGTATACAGTTAAGATTCTACACCGATGTTTTTAGAGTAGCCACTTTATAAGCAGCTGCACCATGAAGTTTGAGAAACAGTGACTTCCATGTGTGGCCTACTTCAACAATAGTGTGGCGTTTTTAGCTTCTGTCCCACTTCTGCAATACGTAGAGTATTATTAACGATTGCTTTACGGGTAGCATCGATGGCTGGTTGGTAGTCAGTTGAACTTACAGTATAAGTCACTTTACCGTTTGAATCAGTTGAGATATCAACAGTCGTATTTTTACCTGCTGTTACAACTGGTAGTTTTGTTCTACTTTAATATAATTGGTATTAGCTTCGATATCTTTTCGTATTTTGAGCGATATCTTTAGCATTTTTATCAATTGATTTTTCAGACACGGATGTCAGCTGTATTGGTGTTGATTGCTTTAGTGTTTTTCTGCAATTGCGTTTTGTATTGTCAGCAATCTTCGCTATGTATCTGCGATCGCTTTGGCGTTATCTGCTACACCTTTCGCATTTGCTGCAATCTTATCAGTGTGAGTTTGATTGCATCATGTGCGATGTTTTTCACCGGTACCACCGATATCGGTCATGGTGATGTTGCCTTTGTTGTCAGCCTGTGCATTACCACCAAGTACATTGGTGACTGAACTTGCGACATTATTGATAACATCTTGGGTTGCATAGAGCTGAGAGACCATTGATTGCATCAGTTGAAGTCACGCATTGGTTGACCAGCTGCTACATTCACGATTTGACGTTCATTACCTTCGGTACCAACAGAAACCACAGATTGTGGTTTATTACCAGCGAAATCACCATAGGTTGGTTTACCTACTGTTGCTTCAGTTACTGAAGTAGCTTCTTTAGTTTCGGTTTGAAACCTAACGCTACTGAACTGCATGACTTGCCGTTGATTTGCCACCTAACGCTACCGCATTTGTTGCGGTTGCCGCAGCTTCACCACCCTAATGCCGTTGCCCAGCTTTCAGACGCTTTGAGCGCCATCGCCGATAACGAGTAGGCACACCACCTAATGCTTTAGATTGGATACCTAACGCGGTAGGTAATCACCAAGTGCTAACGCGTTATTACCGATAGCTACAGAGCCCATTTTGTCAGTAACCGCAGACCCGCCAATCAGCGATGTTATTTTTCTGCAGCAGCTTTAGAGCCGCCGATAGAAATAGAATTGCCGCCAGCTGCGGTACTATGGTCGCAATGGCTACTGATTTTTCACCACTTGCTGGTGTGTAGAACCGATAGCTTGGAGAATACGCCAGTTGCCTGAGTGTGACACCAATCGATGTGGTCTGGTCTGCAGTCGCTCGAGCACTATTGCCGATCGCGATGGTGCTTTCGCCGCAGTGTGCCTGGGTTTCATAGCCGATGGCTACGGATTCTTCACCGGTCACGGTGTTGCTTTGCCGATTGCGACATGTTTGTCGCCAGTCACTCATTGTTACCACCATAAGCATGGGATAAGTTTTCCGGTTACTTTATTATCCATACCGGAGGCGGTATTTTGTAAACCAGTTAAGCTATTGTTAGCGCTGTCAACTTGAGTTTGAGAGCTCTGAACGCATGAACCATCATTGGAGGTATCTGGATCAGCCGCCATTACGCCAACTGATACTAATAGTGATGCCATTAAAGCAGATAATTTAACACTAGTGTTTTTCATAATTAAATTTTTCCTTTTTAGAGATTCACCGATGAGCGACATCAGCAATGTTAATGATGAATTTAACGTGTTAGATAAAGCCCTATTGCTTCTATTAACACGGAAATGATATTTTACTTCTACCATTTCATATAGATTATATACACTCATAAAACATGATGAAAAAGAAAATAAGGACAAAAATAGAGGATATCTTTTCGATATCCTCTTTATTCTTCTGGATTATTGTTTAAACTAAAGTCCAAAGATGGAAGGTTTCTTGTTTGAAATCCATCCGTTCTTCCTGGAGTAGTTTAACCACGTATTCCATTAGCTCATTCTCGGAATGCCGGTTTAAGTGCATCGATGTCTGCAATAAAAAGTCTGGTTCTTGAGGAAGATTCACCTAAATAGTTAATGAATGATTTCATTAAACCATTACCAAAGTCCTCATCACAAACTACTAAGTAACCACTATCCGCATAAATGTCTTTAATCGAACTTCGATACGGTGAGCACGACTGAAGCGAACTGCTTCTTTGTCTTCAGTATCCTCCGTAAAGCGGAATTACACCAAAACGAGCATATCCAGTACGACGGTCACAAGCACGAAATTGGATTGCGACTACATCTCTTACCTTGATAAACTCAAGCTCATCGATTGCAAGTTCTTTTAAGAAATCGATTGTTGATTGTTTCATGTCATCACCGTTTTTCATTGCAATCCGCAATTAACCTGTGACAAGGATACCCTATATCGCTATAAGATACCCTAGCACAAACCATGAATTGAATTAGTCGTCGACACGACCAATGATTTCATGGCACGGAAATACTTCAGAATACTGAAATATTTTAACAGGGTCAGCCGATGGGTCCAGTGGTGTATTTGCAGAGTAATGGTCTACCGTAGATGATGTTGACGATACGTAAATTTCATCACCATCCATGTAGCCATATGCCATCTACCGTACGCGTGTTACCATCATCTAAACTGAGCTGATATTTACTATCATCTATCTTTTGGATTCTGGTAATCTTCGGCAGACCCCATCTAATATCAAATAACACATCACCTGGTTCAGCTGTTTCAAGTGGTTTATACACGATAACTATCCTCTTGACTTTGCGGCGAACAATTTCACGTAGGTCTCCATGAGAGCATGAGGTATAATGCGTGATACTCTTGGATCTAAACACAAAGTGATTGCCAGCGAGAACTACTGAGTCCCCAGTAGCTGCGCCAGTGGTAGCTCCAGCAAGATAGATAGTACACTCACCACCATTACCATTTTATATTGTCGGCATATAAATGGTGATTGTTGTTCTTTTCACTATAGCGCTGCTGCTATAGCTTTGCGGCGAATCATTTCATATCCCCGCTTACTTGTGCATTGCCATCAACAACTACACCGTGGCATGGTGCTGCAGTACCACCCACACAAGCAGTATCTGCTGCGATTGCCCCATCGCCCACAATTGCATCATCTTTAACAATTGCATTGCCTGTGATAAAGCCACCCTCAAATACCCATGAGTTACCACTATGAGATAATGATGTCATAGATGATACATATCCACCTAAGTCACCTTTCTCTAGCATCTATGGTAGGGATATCTTTCAGTGCTTTTAATCGATAACAGTTTACACCATTTGGTGCAACAATAAGTTCAAGGCAAGATTTCATACTTCTGTTCTTCTACCTCTTCCTGTTTTGTTTCAGTTAAGATATCACCCAGTTGGACTCCATACACGTTTAAACTCATTAAGGCGCCATACCGCTAAGAAACGTGTGATCAAATACAAAATGGTTGAAGCATTTAATACATCCGTATCATCATAGTGATAAGTCTTGGTTTTGAACCATGCCGTTGCACTGATATAGCTGTAGATATTACCTTCTTCAATCTTACTGAAGTCGAAGTAGTACTCCGTTAATCTTTCTGGACCTGAGTACTTGTGCTACACCAACAAGGTTATTAAGCTTTGATAATCTGGGCGGATATCTACTTTACGCTCTGACCGCAGTAACTCAACAAGTAATAGTAGTGTGTGGATTCTTAGCACCGGAATACGGCCAGTAGACGCCACTCTACCATTGGTGATTTAACTTGACTACCTAGCTTGATATCAAGCTCGTTGATCAGTAATGCTTTGTAAACCTAACTCTGGGTGCATCTTCAGTATCCATATCTACTCCTTGCTCCTTATTGGTTGCGTTTACTGTTGTAGTTTGGAAGTTTTCAAATATTGGGAATCCACCGACAGTACTGTTACAATGGATACGATATCATGCATCTAGTGTAATGAGACAACTTATTCTTACCACGATAATCCCATTTAATGTGTAACTGCCATCAACCGTCTTACCATGATAGCGATATTACCCGATGAGTTATACCAATACCTGTTATGATTGCATCCTTAGCATTTTGTAATTTCAGACTGAACCAACCGTAACAAGCCCAATATTATCATGGAAGATGAAGTAAGCATCTTACTGTTGCAACAATTGTATAATCGATATCACCGGTAGTATAAGTTAAATCATAATTCCAGATTGGCTGTACGTGGGTATTTGGTGAATAACCGTAAACAACTCGCTCATTGTAGTCAGAGACACTTGATAATAGTGTACTTTTCGTTTGCAAACGCTACTACACGGCCCATCATGAGGTCAACGTGTGATTCACCATTATCATGGCATCTAGTGATACGTAAGTAATTCGTATCTGGTACTCTTGCTAATCTTATATTTTAAGTTACTTGTAAACCCAGTGAGTTTTTCATTTGATTGTTCCATTTTAAACCTCCGAGTAGTTTAAATGTCTATTTAATCTGTTACCAAAAGGTGGCGTGGTCTAAACCACCCATCACTGATACCTGTCTTTAAGTGCTTGCGCCATTCCTTTCATGAAATGGTTTGATAAACTCAAGCGCATACCAGTCATCAGTCTTTTATACTCTCAAAGCCAGTTTGCTGATGTTTTGCGATGAAATAGTACGACGATAAAAGCAATGATTTATCTGGGTCATTATATTGAGATACCAATAGATCTTTCGTTTACCTGTGCTAGACACACTTTATCCTTATCCTAATAATTCTCTTTGATTCGCTCGATTAAACGGTAATCACGATTGCACAAAAGTGAGTTACTATTATAAGTCCTACTCATCTTTCGTGCTGAAGTAGATATCGCGTGCGATAAACAGCTGTTTCTGTTGCATGAGAGCTCCAATAACTCTGGCGACACAGTCTTATTAAAAACCAGGCTCTTACATATAAACATCTACCTCTCTTCCTTCCCATTCTAATTTATTATCAAAATGGTGGTAAGTTAATTTAAGTGATTGGTCTTTGGGTCATGATGTCCCTTTGAGTCACAATAGTGTCATAACTTTAATAGTTAGTGGTGGGAATAAGTTCTGCTCCCTCATTGTGACTTCACTTCTGCCATTGTTTACCCTCCTATAAGTAAAACGTGGCACTGAATGACTAGCCATATAAGTGTTTATTGATCTCGTCTCCAAGCAGATGACTCACCATCAAGTGTAACCTCAGGACCTTTTAGTTGTACGGAAATATGCCGGATAGAAATAAGTGATGGCACCCGCAAACTCATCTGGACTTATGATATAAGACGGATAAGTTAACAGATTTTCTTGCCTATAACATGAATTCAGTAAAGAAAACGCTCTGCTCGATTTGATCCGGCTGTAATGGATTTGACAACTGTTGCTTTACTCACCAGTCTACCTGTATCACCAATGATATCGATATTGACCATCATCCCATTGTGAATGAAAATGAAACAGTTTTATCTGTCAATCCATATACACTTGGTCATCCAGATCTTTTAGATATCTTTTACCTCCTATAAGTAAAAATATGACTTACTTGTATCCATTACGATATTCATGAAAATCTACTAACCAATGAAACGGGTCATTGTTTGTAGTGTCATCTCAATAAAGTATAGAATAACTGTGGTTCTTTACCTGATACAAAATCTTGGAATCACTTCAGCAAAGTAGTCAGGTTGAACAATCTTATTGACATTAGTGAACTTTATCTTGTTATTGATAATGGAATTCTAATATACCATACTAACTGCTGCGCAGGTGTTCTAAATCCTCACTACTGCTAGTCGCAACAGGATTTCCCTGTATTATCAAGGATAGTCAGATTATCACCACAGCTCAGATGAGCGTGAGTGATGTCTTTCTAACCAGTTACAATAAGCAAGGTCAGCTTCTCTAATCTGTTCTTCTGTTGGCATTTACAACTCTATTATTTTAAAATCAATGTACAGTTTTGGACAGATGTGTTGATTCTTTCAAGATCAGCCATACCTGACAATCGCATCAATCAACTGACGTTTTGATTTCATTCATCCGGCGGATGTGTTTACGACGAATAAAATCCTCGTTGTGAGATACGCAATAGAAATGGTTCTCTTGTTTGCAGATCAACTACGTAGAGTTGTGGATAAGGCTTTTCTCTCGGTGATAACAACAGCGATAATTATCGATATTGTCATCAGCATACTGCCAAACTGACCATGTTCATTACGGATCACGATATCATGTGGTAATCGGTTAAGCGTGAGATACATCTGGTCGAGACCTGCACGAAGTTTGCACGGCCCAGTCTATCGTAGCTGGTTTATGAGTTGGTTCTAACTCAGCATATTTACAAGATAGTAATACATCATCCTTGTTCAATGACTCTTTGCGATCGAATGAGACATGCGCAAGGATTTCCCATAACTATCATGATTGCTCTTCATCCGTGATATTTAGACGGTTTAATACGCTCATGACCCAGTATCTTTTATGAAGTTTTTGGGTATTTTCTGCCACGCGACTGATTACCAAATACGTCACCTATAAAAGGCATCGATATTGAGTAAGTCAGTACTATGATCATAATCAACACCCCCAACCATCTTTACCATCACTTTTATAGAGTGAAAACTTAAGACCAGCGATAGGTAACGAGGACGATGTGATATCGTCATCATCTATAAGACGATGAAAATTAATTCATCCATTTTACATTTCTCATCCAATGACATGATATTAAATGACGAACAGCTACCGACGACAATCCTAACAAGTGCTTGAAACGCATCGCTACACAGGCGCTTCACTGATCCATGATGTGATTCGGATCGACCTGTCTTCCTCGATTTGCTTTACGAGCAATCAAGCCTGCAGATCACCACTACAATCAGAAACGACGATACCTACTAAGTAGATCCAAAGTTTGGACGAATAAATTCCATATAAAAACACTCTATCTCAGATCCCAGACTAATCATTTCTTGAAAAGATCATTGATCTTGATCTCACACATCCTCATCGTTAAAAACCGCATCACGTAATTCATGTGATAGGCTTTTTCCTTTTGATAAGATACGATGTAAGAAACCTGTTATACCTATGTGCCGTATAAACTCTTTGTATTGCGATCAACAATATAAAGCAATGGGTAAGGTTTGAAGAAATCGATGAAAAACTACACTCAAGTTCGAACCAACGTGACTAAACTTCGCTTTCACGCCCACCTGTATTTTCTTCTCTGGTTTTCGTTGGATTATATAGAATCACAGAATAGAACCATTCATAGCGATACAGACGCATCCCATCAGAACGTGGTACAATAGTCGTTTTAAACTTCATAGTAATCACGTAGCATCAAGAGAGACATCGTCTTGAATTCGTTGCACCAGAACCACTTTGTTAGCTCATTTAATCCGGCAATCAATTTTTCCAGCTCGTCTAGGGTTTAGGCACTCGTCACCAAATAAAGTGAGTGAGTGCGATCCTAGTTTATCGAGACCAAAGTGGCGATAGGAAGTCGGAATCAGATCGATCGAGAGTAAAAGGCTACGTGCGTTTACACGAAATCAAACACCTTGAGTTTATTCTTTGCGTGAGTCGTCGTTTAAGGTGATCATGGATTGTGGATCATCTTCATTCTTGTACAGATGGAGGTGCAACTATGGGTGCTTCTTATTGTACAAGGCACATATTGGACTGGATCTGCACGCCATTTCAATGCTTTTGTTTGGTCATCTTTCGCCCTCTCGCATAACGACCCACTTTATTCTGTGAGCTTTTGCTAAACTGGAATTTATTGCAGAAGGTTATAGTACTTATGATCTTCATTTGGTGATAAGTAAGATCAACGAGGTGGTTTCATTTGCAGCGCATGGGTACTCGCAAGTGCTGCACTGGTTTACTGCAGCGGATGGTTTCATGAGATCGTGAATGTTTTTACCATTTTAGCTCATCTGACTAGAGAATGCAGCACGAACAAGGCTACGACGCGTGGTACCAACAGTTGAAAGTTACGTTCGCCAGTGATCATTTTGATACCTTCGCTAATGAACTTAGTATGAACAGTGGCCTCAAGATGAGACCTGATTTACCGGTGAGTTCAGCAGCTTCTCGTGGGTCACTGTTTGGCGGTCGACACCAATCAGTGAATTGTGCTTCGATACCACGATATTCACCCTGACATAACGATTTACGTAAACAGTCGAGATAATATACGCCGTAATCGTTACGTTCAGCCACTTCATTGATGATATCGATGCCACCTGCTTTACCAGTGATCCACTCAACCATGATTTGGTTGTATTCGATAAAGTATAAAGTAGTTGTCTTGGATGCCTGTTTCTGGATCACGTAAAGTCAAACAACCAGAAGCGGGTTTACTGATACCACCAATAGTTTCATCACTTACGATGACCCTGTTGCCGATTACATCTACCGTATATCCTGGTTTGATGATGTTCCATTTGATGCATTTAGATTTGAAATATGCTTTAATTTTGTTTAATAATTTCATTTTATTTTCTCCAATAGAAAATTAATCAATCATAAATCAACCCGCCTATCAGGTCGTAAGTTGTGATTGTGGCTAGAGTTAATAATTAAGCTTCGATAGGTTCGACAGCCAGCGTTAGTGTATCGTTAATAAAGATGAGATCCTGTTGGTGATCTTTTGATTACTTGCGTATTCTCATCATAAAACGCTTTAGAAAGCACGGAGATGATTTCTTCAAGTGAATGATAGCAATCCTTCTCCCATTTTGGGAAAGTAACATCGTGGATCTTATAGCCATCGAGGTAAGCTGATAAGTTTATTGAGATTTAGCATTGCATTTGGTGGCATTCTTACCTTGTTGATAGTAGTAACCACTGTATCACCTATTAGATTGGTCAATTTAAACGTTACGACGTTCTCATCTGACGTATCGATAGAGATAGCGTATTTATTAAATTGAGACAAATGCCAACGCAAGAAATACGTTATGATTTGACGATACTTATTTGTCTCATCTTATATCACTACCCATTCTATTTGGGATGTGGTACCACTTTCGATGGGTCCTGGTTCGTGCGGGTACAATAATCGTTAACGACCCGCTATACCACCAGATGTTGCTGAGCCAATGCATCATCCATCTTGACCAATCACAGGCACGATAGTTACCGGCTTGAACCACGTGTCGGACTGATTAATGTATAACTATTTATCGTACCGTGTGTACGGTGAAATAATCGCTATTCGCATAAAGAGATAATCGTATTCTCTTCCCCTGCATTTACTGCTTTTCTTAATTAAGTTTGTAGCAACTCTATCATGTTCCCTCCCTATAGGGTATAATGTTTATTGATGATCATCGTACTATCACTTGAAGCAATCGTAGTGATATCATTCTTACCAAGATCTAATGACTTCAGCACCCTAATTCAATAAGGCGTTTAATGCGAAGTGCAATATCCTCAAGTGAACAATAGCTCTTATCGTTATTGATCGTAACAAGACCCACCTTTTCAGAGTGCGCATTAATGAACGAGATAGCTTATCCGCTGTTTCCATTGAAGACTCGAGTAGCGGTTGTGCATCGATGGCGACCATATAACGATTGCCATATGGATTGCATACTTGCACCACAATAAACTGCTCTTCTTCAACGTAATCCACGCGAATACCACGTTTACACCCACCAAGATTCATAAACCACTTATTAAAGCTCTCATAAAGCTCTAGGGGCGTTCCATTTGCGATAATACGACTTAGGGACTAAAGATATCATTAAGTAGCGCGTATGGCGAGATACGATGCGTTGTCAATACTCCCCGATATTCTTCATTTGTCTTGTTGCACTGATCCATCTTAATACGAAACGATTGTGATCAGTCAGTTTAATCGAATCATCGCGCGTGACCTGACGCATGATCAATAAGCTTTGCTTCCGTTAACTGTTCACCCACGGTTGATGTGTAATCGAGGATCAGTTGGTAGGAGCTGAAGGCTATAACGACGTTTACCATCGATAAGATCTTTTACTGATCTAATAGAGTTTGCTTGATCATCTTTCTTTTCCTCGTTTCAAAGTAAGTTCGATGTAGTTATCGTGATCGAGAAAGATACTGTACCACGATATTAAACTCCTTAGAATACAGTGCACTACGGATACAGTGCGCCACCCTCAAGTGTACAATAACCGATGTTGTTGTCCAGTGACGTTGATATCATCAATGATCTTATCTTTTGAATAATTCATTGACCATTTTAACACGATCAACTAATAACGGAGTGATAAGGTCACCAGATGTGATCGTTTCATTTGTTCTATCGTGGTACTATATTACCCACGGTAATCACAAGTCTATTACCAGACCACTTCTCGATCTTTACTTTAAGCCCTTTTGACTGTTTGATGTACCACGCCATATAAGCGATTACAATTGGATTAGATCCTCTACCACCTTCCAGTGCGGATAAGTCTCCTTCAGGCGCAACCAGTATTGAGTAGATATCGCACTGCCTCAATTGGCGTAAATCCATACACGCAGTAGTATCGGTTGATCACATCCATCCCACCCATTTCATTTAACCACTTTAAAGCGAACCTTGTTGAGTTACCGATGGCGATGTGACCAGTCCCAACTGGCCCTTCTAAACTACTGACGATATACTCACAGTACTCACCCATCTTCATTTTAGTGTAATCATCTTTTACGGTAAGCACGTAATTACCTATTGGTTTCTCTTCTACTGTTTCAGTAGGCTTACTCTTGTGGAATAACTTACTAATTAATTCTAAAAACATTTTAAACATGATTCCCTCCTTTAGAAAATCACTTTAGTTGATATTAAATTAAAACTAACATCGTCATATCAAGACACTGATTATCTTAGATACGACATTTTGATTTTGTCGGCTTCACAAAATAATATACACTTGTAAAATCGATAAAAACGGACTATAAGCGGAGGGTAGACCGAGCTACCCTCGCTATATCGCTTAACCTATCGTAAAGTAAACTTGACGATTATTTATCAGCAACTAGTTTAGCAGCTGATACGTTACCTAAAGTGATGAATGCTTTTAGTACACGAATCACGTAGATAGATAATTCAACTCACCACGTAACAATTCGAACTGGTAAGTTGTATAAACGTTGAGCTACTTTATAAGCATGTTTTTGCTCTGCAGAAACATCTTCATACGCCTTCTACTTGTTTATCTAATTCTTTGCGTAATGCATCGATAGCAACGTGAGCTTTCTTAGAATCAGTATTGTAGAATTTATCTAAAGCGTTGGCTACAGTTTTAACACCTTTCACTAAGTCTTTCGATTTGTGCTAGTTAAAGCAAATTCAACTTTCTCAGGTTTAGCATCAAAATCTTTATGCGCTTTAGTAGAAAGCTACGCGAGAGCTGTTGATTAATGCTGCTTCATCACCTTCTTGGTCTAAAGTTGCATTATAACCATAAGCAAGAGCGAAATCACCGAATGCGAATTTAGCTACGCCGCCTTTGTATGCTTTACCGAATACGCCATCAGCTAATTCAGATTTAGCACCAGATTTTTTTCAACGATAGTTGCTAAGATACCAGTCACTGTTTTACCCTAGATCTTCAGCAGATTTAGTCGTAACTTGTTCAGCACCGCCTTTGATAGATTCAAGAGCTTGTTCTAAACCTTTACCAGCACCTTTAGCGATGTTTTTCTGGTTTACCGAATGCTTTCACCGCTTCTTGAGCGTCGAATTTTTACCTTCAACTGCTAATAGAGGCGAAAGATGAAGCCCATTTTGATTTGTGCATCTTCAGCATCTTTATGATCTTTTAATTTTTCAGTTAATTTAGCTGCATCTTTAACGATACCAGCTCTAGTATTGAAGAAACGTTTCCAGTTGGTTGCGATACGACCTAATAAGTCATCAACGAATGCTTTTAAACCTTCCCACATGCGTTTTAAAGTTTCTATAAAACCTTCCATTGAGATTACTGGACCGTTTGCGGATTCAGTTGCAACAGTTTCAGTTACTTCTTCAATGACTTCTTCAGGGTCATCAGTTGCATCTAAAGTGTTTGCTACGCCAGCTTGTACTAAAAGCCGCTTCTTCTGGAGATTTGCTTCACCCGCGTTGTTCGATAGCGTCACTGATTTCAGCAACAACTTCACCGTTGTCGATTGCATCAGTAGTTTCAGCTACAGTTTCAGTATCTTCAACGATTTCTGCTGATTCTAATACTAACGCTGCCGAACTCTTCGCTGTCAGTCAGCTAATTCACCAGTTTCTTGGTCTTCGATAAAACCTTCTGGTGCTTTTTACGATTGCATTTTCTAATGATAATGCTAGGGTTTTCTTAGGGTTGATTAACCCAAATACCAACAGTACGTGCCATTATAAATATACCTTAATATGGAATTGTGATTGTATTGAGATAGAGTGCTCTCATGAGAAGTTAGCACCTATAGATTGTTAACGAATTTACGACCAACAGATAAGTAACGCTGAGCTACTTTTGCTTGCAGCTACGTATAAACGTAAAGTTGCTGTATTGGTGACCATTGCTGCACCTTCGCGACTGAGGGCGTTGTGTAGCTTTTGATAGTTTCTTGTGCTTCTGGAGAATCAACAGAAATATCTTGATCAAATGCAGCGTTAGCACGTTTGATTGCATCTTCTGCAGATAAATCAGCAAAAAGCATTAAGTTCTTTAATTGCTTTTTCGTTAGCTTCTTTCGCTGCTGGAATGTGTTTAGTTAAGATTTCGTAAAGTGTTTCAGCACGTTTTTAGAAATCCACTTTTGCTTAATTTCACATCGCCAGTTACTTCAAGTGCATCAAATTTATCATTTGATACTTTGCATTTAACTTGAGTTGAGCACCCTCACCAGTGGTTTCCAGAAGTTGTTACTAAACCGATACCGCCTAATGTAGGAACGATTGAACGACCATTTCCTTGTTCTTCGGTTTCGTAATATTTACCGATTTTCTCTGCTGCATCAGTAACACCTTTAATAAGGTCTGCAATTTTACCGTCTAATGCACCAAGTTTAGCACCAGCTTCAGTTAATTCAGCCATGCCAGTGGTGTGAGCAATAGTTGATTCGAGAACATCATCTGCTTTGAATGATACTTCTTTACCTGATTCAACCCATTTACCTTTACCATCTAATAAAACCAGCTGCTACCCATAAAAGAGCTTCGCTTGATACATCACCTGCTGCTTCGTTAGACACGCTAGTTGGAGCAACTTCTTCGATACCTTTTTCTTTAACGGTTTCGATAGCTTCTTTAACAGCTTCTGCAGCTTTAGCATCATCTTCTTTTGATTTTTGAACCAAGCTGCAACTTTAGCTAAAACAGCTTTAATAGTTTCAGTGATTGCTTTCCAGATTTTTGAGCTGTTTCTTTAAAACCTTCTAAAGAAACTACTGTCATATCCATACGGTCAGCAGAGCTACTCGCGAAAGATTCCATAGATGGCATTGCTGCATCTAAGAATACGCGTTTGGTTGCATTTTTAAGTGCGATGTTAGCAAAGAATGCTGCATCTTTCGTTAAGCCACCACGTTCTAGGTAGCTTTCAGTTGCAACGATAAGATCACCGACTTCTTCTTGAGCGGCTTCTAACTCATCAGTTGCTTCATGTAAACCTTCAATTTCAACTAGGTCTTGTTCAAGACTAGAGATACGTACTTGTGCCTCATTTTCTAGCTTCAATTGACGGACTTCAATCGTTGCATCAGCGGATTGACGTACTTCTTCTGTTTGATACGTTTTCTTTAGTATCATCGACGCCTTCCATCGATACTACCTTATTTACCACTTGTTGCACGAATCGTAATTTACGACTCATAATAAAATTTCCTCTTAATTCGTGATACGGTAATAGTACTATTACCCTATCGGGATTAATTGAGTAAGATTAGCTAATCATACTCCTATCGATTTGCAGGCTCTTCCAGTAAAAAGATAAAAGTATTCAGTAAATCCATAAAAGCCATCTTCATGTTGTAACCAAGATTGTAATAGATCACTTTCATGGTTGACTAAGATCTCGATACATTCATCGGATAGTTTACGGAGGTATGCATCATATTGACTATCGCCAATTGATACGTTTCTTGGTTTAGCTACATCGTCAATACCACTGTTAAATTCCACTAAAGCTTTATAACCTGCTGCTGGGAGTCTGCGACGACCCGTAGAAATAAAACTTAACGTATCATGAAGGAAACGTAAGTGACCATCACGATGCTCGTGTTCTTTTTAACATATCACGGAACCAAGTATCAAGTGGCTCATCTGCTTGGGGTTGTGAAGATGATACTAAGCCTTGGATGTGACGTAGGATGTCTAATCGATCTTTGTTGCGAATTTCCTGACGGATTTCTTGATCGAAGTAACGACGTAATAAACCATAGTGATATGAAGCACCTGCATTATCATCCTTAGTATAGAAACGAAAGCCTCGTGCTGAAGTAAAAGTTGGTTTCATATATTTTGCTATTTAGCCTCTTTTTATTTCGACAACCCGATTAAGATGTTTCATATCAATAAAAGTACTAACATTACCGTTGTATGAATTGCTCATTATTTCATCACATCAGAAATAACGACATAAAAGATTACCAAAAACCAAATTACTCTACGCACCATAATCGGCAGAATAACTGGCTTCATATCGGCAATTTTCTTGTTTAGTTTCTTAAGTGACTCTTGAGCATTGTTAATGACCTGATCCATTTTCGCATTGTCAGCACCATTACGTTTTCATGATGTATTGCTGGATACGCAATTCCAACAATTCACGTTCTTGTTTTGCTGCTTCGATGCGATTGTGTCTCCACTCTACAATTTTCATACGAACATGGTAGATTGGGTTTAAAACATACGGTACGAAACCAAGACCTAAACCGTCTAGTTTATCGCCGTGTACTTTTTGGATCAAATCTAATTCTTCTTTATTTTCTGGTACTTGGATATCAGGATTTGTTTTACTGCACGGATAAAGTTTTCTTCATCTACACTATAAATACCTAAGATACCTAAGAAGGCTTGCATGTTCATTTCCAACCATTTGATATCACCTTTTCGTAAAAGGTTTTTCAGTAGATGGATTTTTCTCGATCTCTTCGTATTCATTTTGATACGATATAGATCGCTAAACGACGATGCATAAATAAGGAAGAACTCACTCATTTTCAACGAGACGCAATAAGTTAGCTTGTTGATATGAAAGTGCACTACCAATAATATCATCACCGAATGATTTATCAATCAATGACTCAAGGTAGTTTAATCGTTGTCCTAATTGATTTAAGACGTTGTATACAACCAAAATCATGTTATCAGATTTCACCGTGAATTGACGGTTTTTGAAATTGATAGTACGAGAAGACATTACTTTGTCGTTATATGCCTTATTCCATTTACTCATAAATGGATTTGGTTTTTCGTAAATCCTGCTGATTCATCTACTAAAGATGCATAAACAGGAAGGGTCTTTGTCGCTAATTCATTTTTCAATACATCGATTTGTTGTGAAACAGTTGATTTACTGAAAGATGGTAAAAAGGTGCGAACAAAGAACGAAAGAGGAGAACCAGGTAATAGTTTCATCTTATTTCTTTTATCCTCTTATTTATATATTAAATATTTGGGGTTTGACCAGCTTGGAAAGCACGTAAGATTTCCATGACGTTTGGACCATTACCTTTAGAAACGGATTTACATTCACCGAATGTTAATTCCATACCACGGTTTTGACCACGGTAATAAATAGTCACAGTTTCATACATGTCATCCACAACCAGTAACATGATAAGACCACTTCTTTGCGAAGATATCTTCACGTACTTTGAAATCACTAATGCGACCGCCGACTGCTAACTCAATCTCAGGAAGACTTGCTTTACTGATAATAGAGATAGTGGAAGCAGTAGCGAGAGACGTTTTTGTGTTAATAAAGTGGAGATTTTATTCGCACGACGTTTCTTCTCAAGCTGTTCAGTGAGTTTAAGTTTGTCTTGTTTAATCAGACGAGCATGATCTGCGATGATGTCATTGCAGAAAATCATATCTGATAGAGTTTCTAACCTCACCATCTTTCCAACGGCGGAGACGATTCCAGAAACTGTTGTTTTTGGTTAGCACGTGCGTACATTGATTTCAACATTTCACGGTTAACGGCAACTGGATTTAAACGAACGGTTACTGGGATAGATGCGAGTCGCACCACTGTTTTGGATTTTCACATCAAAGATTTTACCTTGAGCAAGGGTTGGGGCATCTGCCATCCATTCACCTGCGCTACCGTTTTCTGCAGACTGACCACCATTTTTAACTTTATCATCAGTTTTCATCGGGGTGCCATCATCCATAGTTTGCATCGTTACCTTTTACTTTGCTGACGATATCACCAGAATGCTTCAAGTGAAATCACTTTCTTAGCAAAGTCAAATTTAGGTAGTCTAAGAATGATTCCTGTACGATCCATTCTACGGTATCTTTTTGCATTTGAGCTGATACTGCGATTTGTATTTAAGCGATCTAATACTTGACGAACTGAAACATCACCAATAGTATTCAGTAATGCCACAGCCTGTAAGTAATAGCCGATGTAGATGTTCAGTGCAGAACTTCAAAATCTCAGGGGTCACGGCATGATGTGTCAATGTGTCTTCTACCGTAACTAAGATGATATTTTGCGTGGAGCTTGCGAATTCAATTAATGAACCCTCTCCTCGTTCTGAGAGCACATTTTGTTGCAAGAGCTGCAACATTAAACAGTGTTTTAACACCATCTTTACTCATCTTCTTTTCCTTACTTCATTGTTCTTTTTCTCTAAAGAAGGATAAGTCACTCTTATTTCATCTTCATTATTATATTCACTTCTCATGTCTACGTAGATTATCAATATTAGAAGTTAGACACATGATTTTATATTTCCATTTATCTTAGAATAATGCAGGATAAAGTTAGTATAACTTATTTCCTCAGTTAAAAATATTATTAGCTAATAACGTTTTTAAAACGTGTTGGTAAAAATAGGATATCACATTTATGGCAAACAACAAAAATGGGAACGATGAAAAGATTAACATCGTTCGAAGTATCGATGATATCGCAAGGATATCAGGTCGAGGTACGCGTTCTGCTGCTAACCGTGATTTGACCTATGGGTTAAATTTAAGTGGACAGAGCCAACAACTTGTCATCCCAAATCGACAAACGACAGGAATGGTGTTCTTTACTCGGCCTTTACTTAATTTAACATATGGTAATCTCAGTAAGAATAGACGATTCTTTCCGTGGCGGGATTGTGCACCAAATAGTACATTGGGCATATCAAGGGCTTATCTTGATCCATGGAGTAACTACAGCCGATTTGCAGTAAAAATGCAAATGGAACTTACATGGAAAAAGACTTGCATACTTTCGCTTCTCCACTTGTAGATAGTAATAGTGCATTCTATTAATATCTTAACCAATAACTTAATGAGTTTAAGTGAGTTGGCCAGATATGCGTGGTGACGCATTTATTTCTGATCGTGGGATACAAAACGAACAATGGTTCATGTATGATGGGATCGCTGAGATCAATGAAGTTTTTGATATCGATGCAACATTTAGAAATACAGAAGGGGATACCACGCTTCTCATTTTTCTTGTTGTGGCAGATGTACATGAGTGAACTTCGTAATTCAATCGACCCTTATCCAGAGTTTATCGCATGGCGAAGATTGGATTACAATACTCGTATCTATGATTTCGTCTTAGATTCAAATCGTCAGTACATTGTACACTGGGCAGCAACAGGTGCAAGTGCACCAATGAATACCCATTTGGTAAGATCTTCGATTATGATTACTCTTCTACAGTCAATCCAGGTATCGATCAATTAAACATCAGTTTTAAATCGGCTTATGCAGATTATAATGACATCATTACGTTATATGAATTCAACCGTGTCGTTGGTAAATTTAATCCATCACTTCGTCTTTATAATGAGTACGGTGTAAGTAATGGTAACTTCAAAAACATTACCGATGATTTAATCGATAATATTCCTTTTGCTAATAAAGGAAATAACAATACCACGAATGCACCTTTACGTGAAGTTATTACCAAATGAAAAACTGAAAGCAAACTACCGTGCTTTGCATCCTTTAATTAATCTCTATACAAAAGAAATGGAGTGGTGGGTAAGACGTGAAGATTTCATTCAAATACGTTACGGATATCAACTTCAAAAATGAAGATCTCGATAATCCATCCGAACAATTTAGCTTCGTGATGTGCGTGATTATTATAGTGACACCCGTAAGAGATAGGGGAAACAAATAACAAATGAGTACAAATTACGAAAAGTTAGAAGATAACATTTCTGATGCGTATCTTCTCAATCGCCAAAATGAGGCGGTAACTTTAGAAAACGCAAAACGCAATCCCGCATTAATGATCAAAGCAGGGCTTGATTATCTTTCTGATGAAACAGAAGGACGGTTGGATTTCGTTGATGCATCTAACCCAGCGACTTTATTGATGGGTTTAGCTCTACACTTGCAGCGAATAACTTCCGTTACTTTAAAGCTGCCGATAAGAAACACTATCCAGTATTAGCGACTCGTATGGAAGATTTATATCCGCATATGAGTTTTGACTTTATATGAAGGATGTGCACGGTTCCGACACGTGCTAAGTTTGTTTTTAGGTTATCGTGTTGTGGATATCCTAAAATTAGCAGAGAAAAGTGATATCGATGGTATCCGTAAAATCATGATCCCACGTGGTACATTACTACAAGTAGATGGAACTGACTTTACGACATTGCACCCAATTGAAATTCGTGTGAATGATTTCGATGCGATTCAGGTAGTCTATAACACTGATCGTTTAGATCATCTCGAAACCATCAATTCTAACATCTTAAACTACTGGTACCGTAAAGATACAGCTATTAATCCAGAAGACACCCATGAAGAATGGCTGATGATTGAAGTACCAGTATTACAGGTGACGTTAACTTACCACAAATTAGGGTTTAACTCACTTAGCCGAACCATTTAACCAAATTATTCCATTTGCGCATAAATTCGTTAAAGCACGGGTTTATCTGGTTAAAGAAGACGGTAGTGAAACGGAACTTAAAACCACGATGAGTAATCTGGTTTATGACCCGACTTCACCGACAGCAGTATTATCCGTGTTAGATGATAATAACTTAAGAGTTCACTTACCACTTATTTATTATACCTCTGAGCAAATTAAACAGGCTCAAGTTAAAGTAGAGCTCTATACCTCATTAGGTGAGGTGCGTATCAATACGGAACACTTAAGTCAACAAAATGGTGTAGGTGTGGATTACAATAGCGATGATTATACCGCAAGAGAAAGTTTCTACGTCGCACCACTTGAGCACATGGACACTGTTTGCTATGCGATTAGTGATACAGCAGGTGGACGTGATGCGGTTGATTTCGCTACCATGAAACGTTGGGTGATTAATGCAGGTCGTTATGAAGGTGAGACTATTACTCATGCTAACTTGCGTGTTAATGGTGAGATCTTAGGTTATAATATCGTAACGGATGTTGACCACTTAACCAACCGTATCTTCCAAGCAACCCGTGAAATCGAACCAAGTCCAGATGGTGATTTTAAACGTGGGGTAGGTTGTTCAATCGAATCGGTTCCATTTAAGATGATCGATCTTGAAAAACACGACTTCGTTAATAGCCATGGCGATCGCTTAACATTATTACCTGATGCACTCTTTAAAAACAGTTGGTGGGGTAACCACGCTACTTTATAACAGTGAAATCCCAACACTAAGTAGTGAAGGTACGATCGATAGTTATATTCAGCGTATTAATACGTTAGAGTATATCAAAACACCATTCCACTATTGCTTCGATGCAAGTCGTACTTCATTCGAGGTAAGGCCTTATTACATGATGGACCCTACTTATATTAGTCAGTCATTTATTCAAAGTAATAACAAAACTGACTTGTTAATGGCGGTAGATAAGATCACGGTACATTACCGTGAACACGGTTATACGATTCGTATTGTGACTCGTAGTAATAAAGAGTTAAAAACAACTCGATCCAGAAAAACTTGTTCATGCAGTTAGCTTACATTCCACCAGAGCAAATTGATTATGCTTATTTAAATGGGGGAAATGGGTGGGTAATGAAGATAAGAACCCAGTATTTGAGTTCCATATCAAAAACCACTTTCGATTTCAACAGTAATCATCAGTTGATGTTGAATAACTTTAATATCTTAACTCGTGAGAAAACGGGTATTGCCTTGTCAATTAAAACAAGACTTCCGTGTGATCATGGGTGTGTATGATTATCCGAAAGGTGTAGATGATGATATCGAAATCAACCATCGTGCTGGTACCTTCTTACTAGAACGTGATCGTACTTATACGGTTATAGCTGAAAATGAGATCGGTATTCGCTTTGGTGATAACTTAAAGAACTTATGGCATAATACCCGTACAACTTTAAGTACGATTGAGTTTGAGGAATATGAAGAAGATGTTCCGTTAACTTATAATGCAGATGTTCCTGTAATCGATCCGGCAACAGGGTTACCGAAATACACAATGCAAAATGGTCGTATGGTCTTTGAACTTGCCCATCAACGTGGTGATATCATCTATAACTCAGAAGGTCAACCTTTATTGAAACACCGTGCAGGTGATGTTAAAGCTTGATGAGAAAGGTGAACCTGTACAGAAATCACCGAAACAAACGTTGCGTATCGTGGATATTTTCTTCTATGATGGGATCTATCACTTCAGTAACCATGAAGATGACTTGGCTTATATCAAAACGATTCCTCGTTTTGATTGTAAACTAGTTAGAGACCGATATCGACAGAATGAAACGTAACTTACTTGAACACAGTGAGCTTTACTTCATGCCAGAAACGGACGATGGGTTATATTAACATCATTGCTGAGAATGGCATCGAACGTTCTATCTTTAACCGTCTACCATTTAAAGTTAAATATTATTTAGCCGATAAAGTATGGCGTAATGAAACCTTAAAAAGAGTCTATCCGTAAGATGACTTATGAAGTGATCAATGAAATGCTCACTAACCGTACGGTAAGTAAAGACATCATTGAGAATGCATTGCGTGTACGCGGTGGGGTAGAAAATATCCTTGGTGTAAATATCATGGATATGGGTCTTGGTGGAGATGTGAATACCTTTACCATGGTAGATGAAGGTTCTCAATGTAGTGTGAGACGTAAGATCTCGTTAACGGAAGATAACCATTTACGTGTACGTGAAGATATCGAAATTATCTTTGTTAACCACGATAAACGAATTGGTAAATAATCTTCATTTCTTAAAAGGAATAAACTAAACATGATTAGTAAATATAACTACATCAAAGTTGCGATGGAATGTGCTTCCGATACGATCGATGCAGCACAAGCTGCAGTGATGGATGCACAAGGTTCACGCATTAAAGGCGAATTGATTGCATCACATGCTTTTGTTGGTCAGTTACTTGATTCAGTACGTCAGCATGAGGGGCATGAATGAACCTGAAACTGAGATGTTACTTCAAGCAGTACAACCTGTTATGATAAACACCAATTAGAGATCGAAGCACCCGCTATCGAATCTTTGGTAGGTACCAATAACGCACTGACATTCTGCCGTCATGTAGAAACTGCTTTGATGGAAAAGATCAAGTCTTTTAAATAAAAAGATTTGGATAAAAGATGGAGGACTCAATTGAGTCCTCCTTTTATAGTCATCAGTAATTGCGTTCTACTGTAGTAACATCCACCAATCATCACCTGGATTACGACGGTACATGATGATTTCATGACTACGCCAGTCACAGTCATCATCAATTACCACTAGACAGCTATCTTCTAACATGTCCAACAACTCACTTCTTAGATGAGTCGCTTCAATGATGCTATCTCCGATGTGGTTGCAACCGTCAGTCGCTACGCCATCTAAACAGCTCACACGACTATTGCTGCCGATGCGCATGAAGCAGCGACGGTTACCTACACTGCTGTCATGTGTAGTTGGTTCGAATGTCATTACTACTTTACCCTAGTTGGTCAGTGGTAATCTTTTGGCGATACGCAGTATCGTTATCCTCATAGTCGCTATCTACGACTGCTTTGAATTGATCCTCCACGTATTTTACTAATTCCTCGGATGTTAAATTTAAAATGTTCATATAAACCTCCTATTAGATTCTAATTATGATAGTTAATGTAATGTGGAGGTGATAGGACACCTCCACAACTTTATTTATCTTTTCGTACAATTGACGATAGACGTTATCTACTAGTTTATAATGCCAATAGCATAGCTGATACTCATATCTAGTGAAATCACCGTGTTCAAGCGCGATAATATACTTAACACTGTCTTTTAGCCAGTGGTAGTAAAAATCGGTTGATTTAAGCGATCTAACGAAAAATCGAAAGTACTGCAGATCTATGAAGTATAATCATGGTTTATTCCTTGTTTTACTGTGATTAATAATAAGAGGGATTGTTACCGCAATCCCTCGCTTTATGTTGTCGTAGTAAAAATACCAATACACGAATCTTGACTCTTATACAAACAGGTCAACTCATGTTCTGTGGAACAAACTGCTATTTAAATATTCTCTCTTTTTAAGATAAATCGAATTACTTCTATTATCTCAAATAGATTATATACACTTATAATTTTTCATAGAAAGGGTTTTAGTAAACACAAATAAGGAACCACCCTAAAGTGATTCCACTGTGTTATTTATCATTATATCGCATTCTGACCAGCATTGCGTTCCATCTTTCATCTGTTACACTCTCACGTGTAAATACTCGCATTTCTATTCCAGTCCAATCCGTATTATCATAGAAACAAACAAAAAGTATCATTAGCGATTAATTCCGCAAGCTCATCGTTACTGTGCGTCGGTTTGATGTCAGTTGGTACAATGTCTAAGCTACCTGCAGAAATTCCTTCTCTGGCGTTTACACGCGCATTTCCGACACGTAACCAACGTGATCTTGACCCCATCACAAAATCACCTTGATAAGGCATATAATTCAATGCCAGATTAACAAGGCATAATGTACTCATATCAGTACGAATAGCACGGTTATAGTCATCTTGTTTATCTTTAACTTCTTCGAAGATTTCACCAGCACGTGCGATTAATTCTTCTTGGGTGTAATCTCTCATTTATCTCGTTCTCCTTAAATAACAACAAAAGTAAGAGGCTACCATAGGGATAGCCTCTCGATTATGTCACATCAGACTAGACAAGAAAGTTACCTTGTACTTTAGCTGATTTCATTGATTGGAATTTACGATCGTAATACTGAACAAGACGAGCGTAAGCTACAGTGTCTTGTAGAATATCTTTGATTTCGTATAAACTCCAACGTTGGTTAGTTTCAGGATCACCCATAGAAGCAAACACGTTGAATACTTCTAACAATGCTTCACGATCATCTTTAGTTAAATCTGCATCGGTTGCATATTGTAAGAAGCGAGCACGGTTGTCCATTGAGAATAGACTGTCTTTATAAGTATAGAAGAAGTCTACTGCTGCATCCATTGCATCCATGTATACATCAACATCAGGATATTTTAAGATATCCATCAAGTCGCCGTATAAACGGATCTGCCATGATAAACCAACTGCTGGTGGTGTACGGTTAACTGGTTGCATCACATTAGCATATTGGCGGAAGTTATACACTTTCAAGTTGGTGAAAGTATAGTCACGACCTGAATCAGCATGTGGATCGTTTGGATTCACGCGATTATTGCCAACATTTGCACCAGGATTATTTTCAACTTTAGGCTCGGGATCACATCTAAGTATACTGAAGCTGAACGTACAGGTTGACGAACACCATCAGAGACTTCAACGTAATAGTGACCTGCATCAGATGCTTTAAGATCGGCAACTGATAATACAGATAACTGTTGAGCTGGAAGTAATGCTGGCTGACCACCGTTTGGTGTACGGAACCATTGATATACGGTATTCTCACCAAGGTTAGTAACGGTTGCAACCAATTGGAAGCTACCGCCAAATGGACGTTGTACGTTACCTGATAAGTCTAATGTTACAGCCATTGGTTTGTAATACTTCTTTATCAGTCACAGTCACTTGAGTAATCAGTTTCTCAACTTTCTTATCAAAACGTGTTGCAACTAAGTAATAGTTACCTGCATCCGTTAATGCTAATGGAGAAATGTACAAGCTTGACGTAGTATTACCTACCACCGGTACACGAACACCCGATACTTCACGTTCCCATTTTAAGGTTAAGTTACTATCATTTGGTGTTACCACCGCAGTCACGTTTAACTCACCATCCACTTTAAGATCTTTGATACGATCTTCTTGTGAACTTTCAATGGTGATGTCTTTATAACGTAAGTTAGAGATCACCGCTGTTTTAGAAGTTAATTGTGAACCATTGACAATCGCAGATAAGTAGAACTGTTTACCGTGTTCTGGGGAGATCACGATATTCAAGGTGTCTGTATTTTGACCATCAATTGCAACTGCGATACCTTTCTTTAATTTGGTACCATTGGCAAGATGTCAATGTTGCACCAGATTGAGTCACCGCATGAATTTCTAATGTTTTCACCTTCGGTGATATCACCGAGTTAGTTTGAGATAATTCGATGCTGAATGTACCTTCAGTGTTATTACCTGGGGTTGGTGCTGCAGGTTGTACTGGTGCAGGTTCGGCCGGAGTTACCGGTGCTGGGTCTGCTGGTACAACTGGAGCTGGCTGTTCACTGTGAGCATCATTGTTAACTGGTGCTTCTGGTTGTGGGTTAGCAGGTGTTGGATCTGCTGGAGTTACCACAGTAGTCTCTCCGGTAGACGGAACAACAGGTTGTCCTTCATTTCCAGACGGAGGTGTTACAGTAGTGTCACCATCAGTATTACCTGGCACCACTGGAGCAGGGGTCAGCAGTGTGACTGTTGTCTTCACTTCCGGTACCTGCGTGGTCAGTGTTTTCACTTGAGTCATGGTGACCGGTGTCTTCGTGACCTGGTGTAGGGGCTGACTGTATTTGCATCTTCACCAGTGTGAGTTGTATCTTCTCCAGCTGGTTTTATGTTCGGTATCACCCGCATGGCTATCCTCACTGGATGGTGGCACAACTGGTTGACTAGTGTGCGCATCTTCAGACGGTGGAGCAACTGGTTGGTCGGCATGAGCATCACCTGTACTAGGGTTGTTCAGCATGGGTATCGCCGGCATGAGGTGGTTGTGCTTCATGGCCGCCATTTTGATTACCAGTTGCTGCTGGATCTGTAGGTTGTGCAGGATGATTTTCTTCTACAGCTGGTTTTTTTCTTCTGGTAAAGAAGTTAAAACCACGTGGAGAATCAACTGGTTCATCCATTGCTGATAATGCAGTATCAATACCTAAAGCGGTGATTTCGATAGTATCGATTTTGCCATAGTTACTGAAATCATTTTGCGATCATGTCTGCAACTTTAGCAGCTGCATCTTCGCTATATACTGCATCAGCTTTCATAGCGATAGAACGCATGAATGGATTAACACGGTTAACAATTTTCTTCACCGCTTAGATCACCAGAACGCTCTGACCATAAAGCCATTACAACACCCGCTACGTTTTTAGCGTTTTTCTACAGTGTGATCACGACTGTTATCACTGAATTGATTCAATGACCAGTTTTTGAGTGCATCACGTGCGGCCCAGTTAGCATCGCCTTTGTATTTATCTTTATCACCAGTTGGTGCGTTATAGCAATAATAGCTATTAGCATTGAATACAGGTTTACCTGTAGCCATGATTTCGGCCAATGTAGCACGATCTGCTTTATGTTTGCCAGAAGAAGAAACCATCTACGAATTCAGAAATTTCTTTTACGTTGTCTACAACTACTGCATCATTCCAAAATGAAGATTTTTACCTTGTTGACCGAATGATTCAACTGAGCGTAATGTATCTCTGATTGATTTGAAAAAATTGGATTAAACCAATTTTTATCGTAACCTTCAATTTCATCGCCACCTGCGTGGAATGCAGTGACACCAGTGCTTAACAATTCAGTTAAGATTGGTGCTAGTGCATCAGCCGCTTCTTTAGTTTGTTTTAAGTGGCTACGACCACCTACTACAGATGGGTTAGTGCCATTGAAGTAGCGAAGTAAAGCTGCTGCATGAGATGGCATACCTACTTTAAGACCTACTGAGAATTTAGCGTCTTGATATGCATCAACGATACCTTTTCACTTCTTCTTTAGTGAGGTATGCACCAACTTTATCGTTGTAATCACCTAATGCGGTTAATTTAACTGCAAAAGTTTCATTATCGCCAATGTGTGAGATTGCACCACGGTAACCAGCACGTTTAGCATTTTCTACGAAACGTTTGATCGCTGCAACAGTATATTTTTGCGAGCAATGTCAATCATCGCATAGTTTTCAGCGTGATCATATACCGGTAATGCTTTTGGTTGTGGGGCTACTGGTGTTACTGGAGCTGGCTGACCTTCAGGATTGCCTGCTGCTGGTTGACCACCCGCATGGGTTTCAGTATGAGTCTCAGTAGCATGATTACCACCGTGGTCTTCAGAATTTACTGGTGCTGCAGCGGTAGTGAAGTCAGATGCTTCTACTGTTACTGCTTCAGAAGTAATACTACGGCGTGCTTTGTTACGGCGGATATCTGCTTTGATGCTTTTAACCGTATAACTACCTCTCTACCTGCTTCTAACACGAGCTCAGCTTTATCTTTACTTAACTCAATTTCTTCACCATTTTTTTATACCAGGTGAAAGTTTTATCTTCAAAGCGTGATTCTACTGTAGCACGTAATACTACAGTAGTACCAGAGACAGTTTTAGCAATTGTTGCTTTTTAATGCTGGTGTTTCACCTGGTTCTACTACAGTGATAGTCACTGGATCAGATTCTGCTGTTGCATTATCATCATCTTCTACAGATGAAGTTAATTTCACCTTATAGGTTTCAGTAGGACTAATCTCCGCAGTACCATCTACGACTAATACATCTGGGATAGTATCACCAGTGTCGTCAGAGAAGGCAGATGAAATTACTTTACCAGTACTGTCCACTAATTGAAGTGTTAAGTTGGTAAAGTCAGTAACCGGTTGTTCATCTTTGGTTACTGTGACACCAATGTAACCTTTATCATCTTTTGGTAATGATAAGGCCAAACTGTCTAGTGTAAGTTTGTAATTTGGCATTTATTTTTCCTTCGAAGTTTAATTTGTTCTTTGTTTAACGTAACGTTGTTTGCGGTAAACACCTGTTAACATATTAAAAAGAAAAACGGAGGTCTACCACATAAGCTTTTTATCGAGAAACTCTAGGAAATCGCTTCCTCTAAGATGAGTTTTTTTCGTATCTCCTGAGGTACCGTGCATCGATTTCATGAAACGTGTATTCATTACAGAACCCACCATCGCACCGTAGGATGCTAATGATTGTTCATAGCCACGCATCTTCTCGCCGAAACACTTACTACAATAACCACGACCACCTTCACCAGCTAAACAAAATGCGGGTGAGCGACAGATTACCGTCTTACCGACGTAGTTATTAATATTATCTTCAGTTAATAAAACGAGTTTACTTCCTTCAATAATATACGTTCCAATAAAAAGCAGAGGCTTTAATGTTTGGACTGATATATTTCGGAATACCGAGTTTCGTTCCGCAATCTTCTTTAATGATTTCAGAAGCCCCATAAATACGATAAATGAATTTTAACGGATTCACCACCAAGAGCTGTCGCTGCACCACGGTTAAATGAACCTTCACGGGCACCATCGATCATCGCTGGGATATCGGCTTGATTGAGCTCACCATTTAATGCACCTTTAATAAGGACTGCGGGTTTCGTATCATCCATGCGTTTTTGAAGACCTTGCATGATGTGCAATTTCTTACGAGAAACGTTAAAAAGATTTACCTTTTAATATAGAACCCTTTATTTTGGTCTTGATTGATAAAAGTCTTTATCGTGTTGGATAAGTTCTTTCTCAATCTTTAATGATGGTCGCAGGATCATCAAGGTGATCCTTATATTTCTCAAATAATTGGGTCTTAAGTTCTTCCGTACCAGGTGCTTGTTGTACCGTAAACTCGGTTGCAGAAGGACTATTGATAATCGTAAAACCAGATAAGGATGCCATCGCATTTAACATCTTCTTAAACTGATGGACGTAGATCTTATCTTTCTCTTCTTGCTCAGGTGGAACATCATCAACAACCTGAGAAGAGAGACTTGCGCAATCTACCAACGGAAATATTCGAGCCTCTTTCTCAAACGGATGTTTTGCATCAATGTATCCATGAAACAATACCAGTTGACAAATACCGTACCTGGCGTAGTCTCAATGAAAAGGTTCAGTGATACTTTCAACATCATCGGGGGTGACTTTTGATTGTTTCATTGACGTAAAGTAAGGGTTCAGTCCGTCCTTCAACTGGAATTGGTTTCCCATTAAATAAGATAAGGGTTAATTCCTTTTCTGTTGGATCAGTATCTGACTCATCCATCTCGAGGTTGAAATCTGAGGTCATGAATCCTACGTAACCGTTGAGCGTCATAGAGGCGACCTTTATAGTGCTTCCTTCACCCGGTTTTGGTAATGTAGTCACCATGAAAACAGATAACACCCATTCTCGATAAGGATAGGCATGTCTGACTGCTTCCAAGAAATAATCAACATTATTCATCTTTATTCATTACCCTTGTTGTTCAAGTTGTTTTTAAGATCGTCATGCAAGATTGGACGAAGTTACGAAGTTTATCCTGATCATCGATAATATCATAATCAGGCACCCCGCTATAATCGATCTCTGCTTTACTGTACATCGATTTCACCGCAGAGAATAGATAAGCATAAGTACAAAGCATAAAAACAGCACTGTGCGTTGATTTAAGCCGTTAATCAGCTCATATAGCGCTTCATTAAGATAATCTTCATACTCATCGCTATCAGTGATATTAGTAAAGAAAATCACGAAGTACTTGTTTTAAGAATTTACGATTGACACCTTTGTGGTAATTGAATACCGTAGGCGTTAAGAGTTTTCTCGTATCCTTGGATGAATTTAAGTTTCGCTTTGGTTTTCTTCACGAAGATCTTCTTCATCTAATTCTTGTTGTTTTAATACCACTTCTTTGATATTAGCACGGATGGTATCCATAAATGTAGCAAAGACTTCTTTTAATAAAGTGAGAACTTCTTCAACTTGGATATTTGGATAAAGAAGATGAATAAATTCACCAAAGAGCTCATTGTTACTATTACCAAGCTCTAATAATTGATTGATTGTCATTGGATCTTCATACGTATCAATCGTCATTGCGGTACGGAAGATGGCAAGCAAGATCTCAAACTTACTGCTATCAATTGGAGTCTCGATTAAGATCCCGTATTCTTGGATAGCAGTGATACAGTTATCAATTAGTAAGCTTGAGCTTGTGATACCATATCGACAGTATCAAGTTGGTCTACTTGTGAAAGTAGGTTATCATTGAAGAGGTTCATGCCCTCATCAGTATTGTAGTGGTTAACTAATAATAGTTCTGCTTCTTCAAATAAAAGCTTGGGCTTCTGGAAGCATCACAGTTGACAACCACTGACTAAATAAAGGATGCTTATATGGATGTAGCATGGTTTATTCCTTCTATTTATTTGGATAGTTACAAATATGGACGAAAAATATGTTTTTAAAATGAAAAACACCTTATTCACAAAGCGTGTATGAACAATGTAGCAATATGTTGTTGTTAGACGCTTTACTATCCCTAAACAATACTTATATAGGAGTATTATTCATATGGCTCGAAATAAAAAAAGCCCGTAAAGCGAAAAGCTCGTCCGTTATCAAATCATGCTAAAGAAGCAGTGAGTTTGATTAACACGTTAAAAAGAGACGTTAGATAATTTAACGAAACAGCAACTAAATCTTGCTTCCTCTGACCAACTCCAACGTTGGGTAGGGGTTATTTGCAGGTGCTTATCTTTTAGATGAGAACAGTGAAGTGAGAAAACGTATCTTAGGTGAGAATCCAGTTAAAGTCAACTTCACTCAAGAAGATATTGAAGATGCACATCTTAATCTTTTATGCTTTCCGTTTCTCTCGTATGGAAACCGTAACTAAACTCAATGAGTTCTATCGCACTATTCCACATGAGCTAAAAAGCATTAATGGATACCATCGTTAATGTGGTTAAAGCTTATCGTCACAAAGAAAAATACGGCAGATACCTTAAATGAGCATACCTTATTTGAATGGGGTGCAACATTAACTGAGATCTTCGGTAAGTGTGATCCGATCGTGGATGCATCTGTTGAGATGGGTCTTAAAGTTCAAGACTTCTTTTTGATGATCTTAAAGATATCTACGGTGAAGAGTGGTATCAGTTTGCTAATGAACAAACTAAAAGCGATTGCTGCTGATGAAGAAAACGTAAAGATCGATTATCTTAATGAACTTGAACAAGCGTGATCAATGAAGTACTCCTCACTGGCGTGAACATGAAAAAGAGTTTAATGGCCGTCTCGTTAAGATGGCAGAAGAGTACGAAGCAGAGAAAGCTAGACTTGCTGAACAAGTAGAGCAAGACGCGCAGAAAAACTTGCTGATGCTGCAAACGAAGGATCTGATGAAAAATGTAATCGATGTGGGATGAACCCTGTTACTAACACGGAAGAAACGGAAGTTCATTCTGATGATGTGGAGTAATAACGATGGCAGATTTATATGATGAGAACAATGAAGATGTAGCAGTGACTCCTCCAGCAGAGGAAAAACCTACGCCTAAGAAAACGTACTATTCGTAAAAAGCCACAAGTAATCAATCCAGTAGAAGGTGTCGAATCTGAAGAAAAACCATCTGCAGAAGAGCCTATTTCTGAAGAAGTGGTGGGGCCTGGTGTGACTGAAGAGACTACTGATGAGGAAATAACTGCTAATGAAGCAGCAGAAGAAATCCTTGCTCAGTCTGGTTTTTAACATTGAAGTCCCTGATGTGGGTCACAATCTTGAAACTGATGACATTCCTGATTTTGATTATGGTTATAAAAATACCATGACCGAAGAAAACTTGGATGTTGATTTGAAAAACTCTTTACAAGTGATCGTCATTAAAAGTACTAACCCAACCATCTTCTTAGTAATGGTGGGATGCGTAGTATTGGTGGAGAAAGTATTAGCTCAGCTGAATTCTTTAATCTTTGGTGAAGTCGCACCTCAGAATATGAAGGAATTGGATTGGATTAATAACTACCAATACGCAACGATTACATCTATGATTCGCTACGATCAATATCGTTATTTAAATAATGATAATGCGGCGAGATGGCGCAATGGGTTAACTCTACCAAATGGTAAGACGCGTGGTATCCGCAGTCCGTCTCCAACACTCAGACAGAGCGAAAACCAGTCAATCTGCTGCGACTAACTTATTTAAGTCAGTATTAAATATCGGTAAAGATATTGATCTATTCTTATACCACAGTGGTTTTAGTGAAACTTCATGCACCAAGTTTATCCCAGTTCATGATGGTTGATCGTAAGATCAGTCAAGATAACGTGGAACTTGGTCAAGACACATGGCTTGATCAGCTTCTGCAGATACTGACCTATGCTCAACGTGCAATTATGGATCTTTTCTATGATTGTTTATTTGAGACTTCGATTGGCGTGATGGATCGTAATGAGTTACAGCATGCGATTAGTGTATTAGATATCCCAGTGATTGCTTGGGTGTTAGCTTGTGCGAAATACCCTACCTGGCTTTTAACTTGGCGATGAGTTGTTTAGCAAATCCTAATACCCTGTCAGCATAGCTGGTATAGTATCATCGATCCACGTCAGATGTATTTAGTTGATGAAATAAATTAACTGAACGTCAACGTCAGATTGCTTCTATCATGCGTAAACAAACGCCCTGAGGAGTATGAAGACTACTGGAGTGAATTTAATTATAGTGGTGCTGAGTCTCATCAAGTTCCTGGTAAAAAGACGAAGGTCGTGAGGTCATGATCGAGCTGCTAATGCGCCGGTTGATTATGCATTCCAGTCTGCAGATAAATGGATCAAAGCTATACCTACTCAAGTAGAGACTGGCTTCGGCTTACCATTAGTCGGTAAAGAACGTGCAACGTATATCCTCGAACAAGCGAAAAGCAACTACTTGTTTGAAATATGCACACACTTTGTTAACCGCATCATCGTGAAAGATCTTGATACTGAAGAAAAGTGTTGAGATCACCGATGAGAAAAGAAATCTTCGGTGCTTTAGTGGATATCAGTAATGATGAGTTACCGACCAACGTATTTATGAACGGCGTAAATAAATTTATCAACCGTGCTACTACATGACGATTATTGCGATTCCAAACGTACCATGTCCTGAGTGTGGTGGTTATCATGAAACTGATAAGGTGGAAGAAGTAGGTCGACATGTTGTACCTATCGATCCAGTATCGGTTTTACGATCCTCTGCCAGCAACAGACAGCGCGTTATCAAAGCGAAGCAGAGGCGATCCTGCAGTCTATGACTCCGGCTTCTTTCGAACAATACCGAACGAGTCGAACTCGAAGGAAGAGTCTTAGTTGATCCACCGGTCGATAATCTAGTGAAGATGTTGAGTTATCGACCTGCTTTGGATAATCCTAATCACGATGAAAACTGAAAACGGTGTTATCACTAGATAGTATTCCTAAGGAAGATTTGATGACCCGTTTTTCATGCACTATCTATTAAATGAAGCTTATGATTTATCTCACGGAGATAAGATAGGGTATCTTGATCCTCATCTGAGAGACCAGTTTGGAAAGATTGGTGTGCATCCTAAAGAGGAAATCACAAGTGGAAGTTTAATGGATAGATGGCTCAAACACTTTACTCAATATGGCATGGCTGAATTATTTGGTTTGTCATTTTTATGGGAGTTTATTAGTGCAGATGTCCTGACTTGTGTCAACATGTTAGAGACAGCAAAAGAAGTCTATGAAGATTAAGAAGAAACTCTACCAGGAGTTGGAGAGTCCAAAAGGATCAAAAAGATAGCGGTAGAAAAAGAGGGGTAGCATTTGCTACCCCCTCACTGTCCTGTTTATTAAAGTTCTAAGAACTTACAGTAGTTATCGACATTAGCGACGATATATTCGATATCACACATAATCGATACGACTATTCTGACGAAGGATACTGATAAGATTGTTACCTCTTGCTGACACCATAATACCACTGTAGTCTGAAAATGATACATTATAGCGATAGTCGTTATCCTTAGGTTGTTTTACCCGAATAACTAACGGTCGTATACGCATCTTCAGACGCAAGTTTAGCTTGAAGTTCTGATTATCTTGATACGAGCACATTGAGTAAAGGTTTCAAACCTACTCAATGTGCTCGTATCGATATGATTTAAGACTACCCATGTCATCGCGAAGATAGTTAAGTAGATTATCGCAGAAGTCACGCACTGGTTCGGATAAACCCATATACAGCAATACCATACTCATGTGATTCCACCAGATCGACAATTCGTAAACTTATTTACCGAAATGTTTTCTCTGTTTGTGATTTCATAACGATACTCCACTTTAGTCTTAAAATCCTTAAATTCAACCACCTTATCATCAATTCGATTGATCAAGAACCGATCGTTGATATTAGTAAATAGATGTCTAACTGCCATATTAAACTCCATATTAGTAACCGATATATTCTTGATAAGCACGAAGCTGTTTTTACGATAAGCTTTAATTTGATTTGCATCAAGTAAAGCATTGTTGTTTATTAACTCCATGACATTATAACCGCCCACGGTGATTTTATCATGATATCCATAACCATAGGTTAATTCATAATAACATTCACCACCTGGATCTCCTGAGACAAGAATCGTAAATGGGTAGTAATTTGGACCACTATATAAACCCTTTTGAAGCTCGGATTGAACCACCATGCTAAATGATCGGATTTTCGCATGTTTGAACTCAATACAAAGTGATGTCATATCACCCGTATTACCGATTGTTTTCATGTGATTCTCGAAAGCTTCGATGAACTCACAAACATGCTCTTCAAGCTTATCCTTACGCTGAAATTTAGTAATCGTCTCACCACGTAAACCATCAATTACTACACCATGCTCAGACGGTTATCATCATAAGAACGATAGGTATACTCACGCTCCAGTGAGATAATCATAAAGGTCATCTCGCTGCCGCCTGCAGAACGGATTAAGAATGTTCCATTAATAACAGAGAACGGACTGTTCTCTGAATTGATCTGTTTATATGACACATGGCACCTCCTATTTAGTGCTTGATAAACTCTTCAAGTTGTTCAGCTTGAAGACGTGGTAAAAGTAATACTGATAGTCACATCACCATCAGCTGTTTTTCTCAAACTTATAGTGACTTGCCATCTCGAAGAAAGATTTATTTTCTTCTGGCTTCTTCGCTGTAAGCTCGATCGATGTTACTGAGATTGAGATGTAATTTGATTAGCTGGACTGATTAAGTCTTTAGCATCAGCGATACCGATAAACTTCACTACTGATTGTGGTGCAGTCGCATCACCAACGAGTTGCTGGAAGTTTTCCCTCATTGATATTATTGAGAGATATTAGAGAGTGCAGTTTGAAGTGCTGACTTAGCACTTGGTTTAGAAGCTGAACCTTCTTTACTGTACTGTCTTATGATCTGCTTACAGATAGCACTGAAGTGTCTATCAGTCATGTGGTTGTACTTCTTAGCGATGCCTTCGTTACCGCTATCACGGTAAATATCTTTAATCGATCTTAGATATTTGATAAAACCTATTGAGTCTTTAATGTAAAGCACCACGTATCTTCAGTAAACCATCTTCAATACTTGTCATATGACGGAATGCACCATCGGTATCACAAGGACCAAAGAATTCCAACTCGAAGTTACAGAAGAACAACGGCAATGCATTATCCGTATCTTTATCTAAACAAAGTACGTTATAGAATGCTGCTACACTATTACTAATATTACACCATTGTGTTCAGGTTTAACAATCAGCGGAATTTCCATGTTAGTCTGTTTACGGTATTGCTCTGCAAGATAAAACAGATGCAAATAGATCACGATAACGTACGTTAACTGAATTGATAACCAGCTGATCCAGACTCAGATTCACTACCCTTATCATAATCAGGATTGTTTTTGTATCAATCTGCGTGAATATGGATCTTCACCATCTGGTTTGTTAACCTCTACCGCAATATGATTTACATTGTGGTTGAATGTAACAAGCATGCATTCATCGGTTAAACTATTAACTAATTTATAGCTTGCTTGTTTTTCATTGTATCCAAGATCGTCGAGTTCCATTGTCCAACACCCAGTGATCTCATCGAGATTTGGATAGGGTGATTTTTCAGGCTTAGATCCATTTCTTCATCCTCGTTGTCCTCAAGTGGTTTAACACTGTAACGTGCATCAAATACTTCTGGGAGCCATCTCACAGAAGTCATGATAAGCACTCATGATAAATTTATAAAGTGCCTGGTTATTTGTGATAATCCCTTCTAACTCGGAGATATCATCAAATAAGCGGGAATCCACTACATCTCCATAAGCATTCGATACTTTGAATACTTTGAACTCCTTATCGATACTAAATGAGAAGAAGTCTTTCTGCTATCTTCTTCCATTAAAAGATGTTACACGTGCGCCACTCGTATTAACGTGAAGGCGGTTAGCGATACGTAGTACATTAGTATCTTCGCTCATCGACATGAATAGCGAGTGGAAGATAGTTATTTTCGGGATCTTTCGTTTCACCGTTAACATCCAATGATGAAGACCAATGGTAATACGAGCAATAGTTGTTGGGATCTTACCATCACGAATAATCTCTTTATAGAGTATATTGGAGATCTCAGTAATATCTTTGTCGTTTATTATTGAATCTGAGTGCATAAACACTGATTTAGTATCCCAACTACCATTGTGAGTAATTATCGCTTTTACACCCTTATCAGTATCGACATGTAACTCGGATGACGTATTTGTTATTCTCCTTACTATTAATTAAGGTTACTTTGGAATAATGATGCCCGACATCCACTAACCCATCCTCGTGAGTTACGATACAATAACCATCGAGTACATCTTCTAGTAGATGTTTGGTTTTGGATGTTTAATTTGCATTCTTCTGTGAAGTGTTCCATGTTATTTCTCCCTATAGAAATATTAATGATGAGAGGGTAGATATCTACTCTCTAGTTTTTGTTGATTATAGTTGCTTGATCTATTTATGACCCATTCGATTTCTCTTACTCTCAAGCCATCGACCAAGTGATTGTAGCTCTCCGATCATATTACCGATATGGTCGGTGTTGTAGTGCAGACATAATCCATCTTCAGAAGTGAAGGTAAGATTATATAGCTTGTTTGGTTTTGGGGTTGGAACCACGTGACGGAGTTCCGCTTTCTTTCTGTCTAACCAAACTGCTCATTGGACCATTGTTGTAATCGAACTCTGGACTTCCTGATGTAGCGTTGTGAGCACTGGGATCGTTACCGCTATCGTCGGACGCGGGATGATATTGACCTTCGCAGAATTCCATTGGTTTATTTTCTGACATGATTATTTTCTCCATCCACTGATATCAAGGCCCATGCCCGCTTCAGTGTTAATAACTTTAACTTCATATCCACGATCTCCTAAAATCATTAAGATCACTGGATCATCTATCGTAAGAACTGGAGCTATGTCACGTAATCCAGGTAATTTGTTTATTACATTACGAGTCACTACTGATTGTAGTACAATAACCCGTGTATTGCTTAACGAGTACTGCTTAACAGCATCAGCGATGTGTTTTAATATAGCAGTAAGTTGAGCCCTCAAATGTTGTCTTTGTTAACTCATGAGCATGTGGTAAGAAATCAAACATTTTTGGCCTCCTCTCTCCAGCCACCTACGGTTAAAGTTAATGCATGTTCGCTATACTCAGCAGTATGCCCCTGACTTCTTAATGCTTCTATGATGCGATTATCTGATAATCTAACATCAAGATGATATCCATACTGATCAAGTGATTTCATCTCATCACACAACTCCGGTTGTTAATAATAATGGATCTTTGATAGTGTACCGAACTATAATGCACATTATTGCTTTTTAAGGCTAATGCGATTGATAAGTCATCAGCAAATTCCAGAAGATTCTTTGCTGGCTGTAAGTCGTAGAGCTTATACATCTTCCTTCCCTCCTTTTATCACCTTCTGTGTTTTCCACCCTGAGATACGAATGCAATCTACTGCATTTAAGTTATCGAGGATTTCCACGATATAACCTAAACTCGTTAACGCATCAATAAGCTTCTGATCATGTACATGAATCTTGTGCTCACCGTGACCAATACAACTCACTCATCCACTCATACAAATATCGCTCTGACTCACGTTAATATACGAATTATGTATACAAGCAAGTCTTAATTTACGACCAATCCAATCCAAGATACGTGAGATGGAATAGTGTTGCGGATCTGAGTAAGATCACCGCAACGAGGAATATCACTATCGTATTTAACAACTCTCGGAATACCACTTTTACGACGGTAAATGATTATTGCTAATCTGATAATGATACCACTTAACTCGTTCAATATATCTGAGTCTATCTTGGCGATTCTAGCACGAATACTTTCAATTAAGGATTCTACATTGCCGCCAATCAAGCCACTGGTAACGATCGTATTACCTGGGTTATTTACCAAGATAACATTGAGCATCCATTTCCCATCATCCTTTAGCATCACTTTAATGCGATACTTTTTCTTTGTATGATAGATTACTAACGGTGATATCACCACTAGTAACTATCTAGGATAAGTAGTTCTTACACTCTTTGATCCAATCTCCAACCAGAGACATCATTACAACCCAAATCAACATTCGTAATAGGCCGCGTTGCCACTTTTTCTTCCTCCTTAATTACTCCTCTGTAAGTATACATCGCACGAATAAGGCGATGGATGATAGACGACAACCCACCCATTCTTATTGCAGGTGTCTCTACGGAACTTCGCGTATATATCGGCTAATCAATGCATCCCGATCGTCCCCAATATCACCATTTAATACGACCTATTGATGGATATCTGGTTCAAAATTAATCATTACCATCCACGTATTATCTAGTCTGAATAGTACTTGGATATGTGCTAAAATGTTAGTCTCATCATTGAGAACGAGGATATTAGAATACGCATCTCCGGCAACGGGTGGATTATCTCATCTTCCATCCACCGCCATCCTGTTATATAGGTACCAAATAACATCTCTGGTGTTGTTTCGAGATGTATTATTAACGCCTTTCTTATCAATTAGCATAGTTTATCTCCTATAGATAAATTAAATAAAAGTAATTGCTCACTTACTACTTGAGCTTCATAGTTATAATGTATACTTGTAAAATTTATAGAAAGGGTCAAAAGAAAAAGCGACAAAAATAAAGAGGTATCCGTAGGATACCTCTGTTAATATTTACCAATAGTATTTCACTGTACCGATAAAGAAAGTCAAGTAGATTGTGACAATAACAAATCCAAACTTCAGTAACTTTATTATTACTTTCCTCTCTATCGTAAAAGCTTTATCCATCACCGCATTAAAATTAAAAGCGATTCTCGTAAGTTCTACCGTGATTTGACTCACCTCTTGGGTTGGTTTCACCACCAGATCAACCGTATCACAGTACGAATAACACATCGAGCAGATCTTATAGATCAGCACGAGGATATAAACCGCAAGCAGTACTGATGCAATCACCATCCAGGTTAATCCATCATGATAAGCTTTCGCACCGATCATATAAATCGACCACACCCACAGTAAACCAACTATGAGGTGTAAAAAGCATATGCATCGCAGAGAAGTAGATGGATTCTGCGGTAAAGCGTTCGAGAGATTTATATCCGATCTCTACCACGACATTGCCATCATCCTTTTCTTCCTTCTTGATTACACCAAGATATCGCTCGAGCATATCGGCTATTCTAGCGTATACACTGGTTCGCCATTTCACTTGGTTAACGAACATCAGAAAGAATGTGATGACGCGGTGAAAAGTAATTTCAAGATGACTCATTTATTACGCCTCCTATTTACGTAACACTACGCCAGTATCTACTTCATCTAATGAGATGACACGATCTTTCAGTAGTTGTTTCTTCTTAAGATGATAATCCCAAAGGTTTACCAGTCTTTACCCACCAGATAGATGAACAATGGATTTTGTCCAGGCCATTGTTTGAGTTCACGTAGACGGCCCATAATCTGAAGGTTAGCTTGACGAGAGTCAATACTAATCGTCATGATATTAAGGATCAATCCCGGAATATCAATCGCTGTACCCGCACTACCTGTAGTCGATACAATAATCTCACCCTCTAAGATGTTATCATAATCATCCTCACCTACGTAACGTCTGATATCGACATCTTTTACTTTAGACTCTAGGTAATCCACAAACATCGAGCACATCTTAATCGTAGTGAAGAAGATAATGGCTTTCTGCCCTTTCTTACGGATATCCAAGTAATTTTTCTTTGAGCTGTTCATAGATCATATCGAAATACTGAATACGAATCGCCTCAGCAATCCGACCTTGCATGAAGTTAGCTTCATGCTAAGCAATATGACTATAAGCCCCTTTGAGAATATAACGCCAACGTTCAGGATTCATATGATGGTGAGATCAATGCTTTTGCCTTAATATAAGGTTTATACAATTCACCACCCATGCGTTCGTTTTTCGGAACATGGTACGATACATCTTATCTTCAAAACTACCCGATGGATCAAGTGTTGCAGATAAGTAAAAGTGTCTTAGGACAATGCGTGAACAAATCAATCGTATAGTTCAAATGGAAATGTTCGTGAGTTTCATCAGTGATCCGATATCCGATACCAAGTTTCTCCCAGATTTGTTCTGGCGGAACTTGAACTGAATTTGGATCTTCGCGATACGCATCAATATAACCACGGAATGTTGTCAATGTTAATACAATGGCTGTGATGTATTCAGGTACACCACGATCAATGTATTTATCTAACTTCGCTGTCGTATCGATAACAAGTAACTCATCTTGTCCGATTGGATTGTTACGAATACCCTCGTAGAACTACTAATATCCTCAATCCACTTGTCTTTCTGTATTTTGGTAACACACAAACACAGACACGTTTCTTAATAAAGCTCACCGGCCTTTAATGCAGTAGAAGTATTATGCGTCACGATGTAGTCATTGATGATATAAAGTTCATCTGGATGATCTACCTTGATACAACGTACTTCCTGCTCACCATGTGGTTTGATCGATTTGATTAGTAACTGAGTTGGGAGTTTATCAAAACTTACTTGTACACCCATTGGGCCAGTAGTATAGCTTGATTGATAACCAAGACTTCTGATCAGTTCAACCAAGTCTTTACCGAGTTGTTCTGTCCACGTCACGAAACAACCTTTAGAATCCGATTCTAACTCATAAAAGATCGGTGATCTTATCTAAAAGCACCTTCCGTTGACGGAATGAACTATTCAGTAAGTTAGCAGGGATCCCTCATCTGAGGTTGCATGTCGATAGGATTCAACAAATGCATCAATATCGTTTTGTGTAACAAGATCAACATCCGCCGAATTATGGCGAGCAATCATCAGGATATAATAATCAGAAATCAGGATTCCCATTATATTCGAAATCTAGATCCGCTGCTTTCACGATGAGACCATTTACCACTTTTCTTATCAAAGACCTTCCAAAGATGATCATGACTACAGATAGCCTCACGTCCATCATCAAAGGTGATTTTATAAAGTGATTTAACGCCATTATCGAATACATCGATGACTTTTGTTGTCTCACCATTTGGTGCATTAATGATATCACCTACTTTTAATTCACCGATTGGTTTCCATCCATTCGGGATACGAACTGGTGTATCAAGGGAGTGAAAACATTTACCATAACCAGTTGCAAAGATTCAAAATTTTACGACGACCACTCTCTAGGATATACTCGAGTCATATTGACTTGATAGTCGTATGGAACGAACGTTGGCTGAGCATGGAGTTCAGCAGGATGTTCGAAGTAATCTTTAAAAGTGTGCACTGTCTTATCGAAATCATTTTTCCACATCAACACTAAACGATCTCAAGTGTTCGGATAACTGAGCGAATACATTGATATGAAAACGAGATTTCTCTTTTTGTCTTTTGAGGTAAAACAAAATAGTTTACCATCTTTCTTCACCCATTTTCCCATCTCTTTCACTAATTGTTTTGCAATCAGCTTCTGTCTTAGGAAATAACGGAATGCTTCACGTGTTTGTTGGTCGAAATCATAGAACCGAACAAAGTGACTATAGATATCGAGTTTTCCTCTTTTTCTCATATCACTCAATCCTCCAAAAATAAAATACGTCATATAACAAAAATATAATACACGCAAGTAGCAACATAGACCAGAGGATAGCTTTACTATCCTCTTTATTAGTCTAGACTACTTAAAATGCACTATAACTTCAGTTAAATCGACCGTAGACGAAGTATCCGCCTCTTTAGGTACTGGCATGAAGTCATCATGATAAGTCCCTCTCTCGAGCGCTTTTTCCACATCCTCGTAGATGTTATACGATTCAGGGAAGAAGAAGTCCATCGAATGGATGGTTAGCACGGATCTTAGCTAATGTCATAATCGGTGATTTGAAGTATTGTGGACGTTTCTCATAAGCAAGTAGTTGTGATAAACTACGATAGCCAAAGATATTGCCCATGGTTTCGAAATCACGGTTACCACCTGGTAATGGTGGACGATAATCCATGTTCTTCGCATCACGTACTAATAATGATGAGATCATCGCACCTAAGTGAGAGCTGGAATACCCACCACACCCATAACGATATCATAACACATGCGCATCGTATCACTGATACCGACTGGTTTATTCGCATCGATACCATGACGACCTGCAGATTTAATCGTTGATTCAAATGACTTCATGAAGTCTTCAACCGATGAGATCTTGTGCGGGATCGTAAAGAGGATCGATTTGTTATCCCATTTCTCTGGTGATAGGATCACGGTGACTTTATTGGTACGTGTGGTATCCACTGGGATCACGGTTCTCTGCGATATAGTTCACAAAGTCACGAGATAATCTTGCACAACGTGAACGGTCAGAAAGATTAAGTGGTTCGATAATGACTTCACGTGATTTATCCGATAGGAAATCGAACAGTTCGATACTTGTAAGTTTGATGCTTGGATATCATCCACACTGATATTAGATTCTAAATCAGCTAAGGGATGGAATATCACGACTATCAAAGGTCAAACTGATTTCTTTCCACTTCGGATTATTGAGTAACTTCGTTTGGATCATTAACTCATCGATAACATCTTTACGAGGGAATCGTAAGTATTTCGATGTAGTTGCATCTAATTCGAAGGTTTCTACTTCACGTGATACGATCAAGTGTTTCGCTGATAATGATTTCTGCACGAAGTCACCTAACGCACCAATGATCGAGATGTGTCCAATCGAGAAGTCTTTTTGGAATACTATCTGATACTAAACCAAGACATGTTTCACAAACCCCATATTCATGGAGCTTATGACAGCATGCCATCGTACGCAATTCTACCGTTGTACCAATCAGTTGTTTATCTTGTTGGGTGATTGGTCTGAAGACCATACCATCTTTAATAAAACAACCTGTTGCTGCATCCAAGTCATCCTTGTTATTAATTGCCCAAGGAATGGTTTCTGTTGTACCACAGTCACCTGGGTAAACTTTATCAAAGATACCTGTCATGATCTGCAAACGACGGTTTAAGTAGTCTGAAGATTGTACAGGGTCTTTTTGCTTGGATCGCTGCAATAGAAGCACCACGAGATTCTTGCTGACCAAAGGATATTGTGAATACCCCGTCCATACGAACTGAGTACGGGATCTTTGAACTGCTACGTTATCAATATCATACAAACCCCCGAGCCATATATACTTGGTTAAACTGCTTACTATCTACGATACCATATCTTGCTTCACGTGCTAACGTGTTATCTTTAAAGATCGGTGAATTACGAATGATTTCATCACCTTGTTTATAAGCATCTTTAATTCGGATCTCTCCGTTTTTCAAACGCTGATAAATCTTGTCGATCTCAGGATTATGGATGATCTCACGTAACTCACGTGCTCCCGTTGATGGGATATAAGGCGTTATATATTTAATACTATCGTTAAACACCTTATTGATCTCTAAATAAATGATATTCGCAATGGTTGGTTCATCGACATCATGACGTTCTTTAAAGTTTCGCATATAGCTTAGTACTTTATTAAACATCTTTTCTAATGAACTTTTTACCCATTGGGAACGGGATCACGAAGTCTTTAGTTAAATGGGGTTTTAACCATTTGAATTCACGGAAAGGTTTCCAACAAGGAATCGATAACACCGCTTGCCGCCAATAGCAAACAATCAGCTCACCTTGTGGAAAATGGAGAACGATTTTCTCATTCTCATGTGTCCAAGATATTCTTTATCCATTTCAGCAAAATTCATAAACATCAAATTCTCTTAAGCTCATTTCTACTGCTCTATTCAGTATCACCAAAACTATAATCCACTTCATCGATATTGACATTTGAGATCTTATCGAAAGTATGCTGACGTTCATCAACATATTCCAATTTCAATCCATAGCAATATAGAAGTGTTCTATACGTTCTAGAGCTCTTGATTTGTAATAAGGTAACTTACTATAATCAATCAATTCTGGAATCACTGCTGGGTTCTCAGCACGTAAGATCGTGAGTACCGCATCATTACACATCACGTTGTTATTAGCAAGTTGTAATAAGCTTGCTACGTATGCTGAGGTTTGCTGCAGCCATTAATAAACGGACTCAGTTTCACCTGCAATACGAATCGATTGTGCACGATAAGGTAGACTATCTTTCGTTGTTGCTGAAAGTTTAGAGATAATACCGTGTTGTTGACGTTTCGGTACCGATGTTGATGCCCAGTTACTACCCACTTTTTCTAGACGCATGTAATACATCGGGATAAAGCAGATATCGTTTTTACTTTCAACTGGATTTCCTTTCGGATCATATAAAGTTACCTTACCATATTTCAATGGGAAGTGTTCTTGTAAGCGAAGTGACATTTCACTTCCTGTAAAGTCTGAACCAATCGGTAAGATAGGGGCTAATTTCATGCTCAATGAACTGGTGGACATGATACTCTTGGGATTCCTTATCGTCTAAAGCCTTTTGAGATAATCTCATAATAACTTCTGAACATGATTTGGTAATAACCCAATAGGTAATCGTAGCTGCTTCCCACCCTTTTGCGTCAAGTAACTCTCTAACGAAAGCACGTTGTTGCTCAAGCAGATTCAGCTAATTCACCTTCCATAGGCGTCCACTATTCATTCGGTGAACGGATGACAAAAAGATCAACAATACGAGATGCTGTTCGTATGTTGTCTAATTGACCATATCTTCACTAATAATAAAAGATCTTTCTACTATCAGTGCTCCCCGTTTCGGTACTTGTACTAAAAAGTACTTTCCCTACTCTACTCAGTTACTCTCTTAATTATTCCTAATTAAGATACCCTTTCGATAGTCTCTGAAGTCATCCCATATCCAATTGGACTTAGGGACTTCCTTGCGCCGATTAACACTAAGCTTAGTTTTTCACGTTGACCACTGACAAGATTACGTCATGGCTATTATATTCCTTTCAAAAATATAAGTCGTACTAAGATCTATAACTGTGCATTTCCGCAGTTAGAGGAGTATTACGCTAGCCCATCATTTAGTCTAACGTATTAGTAGTATATATTAAATTGACTAGCGTCTACTAACACGTCTGCACGTCTACCGTAACCGTCTAAAGGCATTTTATCATCTGGAATAATCGCAGTGATAACGCCTTTTATCAGCAGCTAACGTACAAAGTTTGGAACCCATCGTCATCGGAAAGTCTTTACCATATGCAATCGTAACGCGATACTCCTGAATTTGTTCTTTACGATAAGTAACTGAACAGAGTTCTTCAGAACTTCGTGGTCTTGCTGATATACCATAGTAATAAGACGATGTAATCTTGGTGATAAAGATTAAACCATCGCCTTTAACACGTCTTAACTCACGATGGTATTTACGTAACGCTTCCATTGTATTGGTATGGTTAACCCAATAACGATGAGGTTGTTGGTTCATATCAGTCGGTGAATGATACATCGATGGATTATGGGAATGCTGTACTGTAATATCTAATACAGTCGCACCTGGTTCTGCGTAATGCAATTGGTCAAATCCATAGTCAATGGTCATCAATGCTTTTTGGTGTCATTTTGAACTGGAGATAATTCTTCATCCAAATCACGTAAAGCAAAAGAGTAAACCATCATCACGAATTTTTCTCACCGATGTCTGGGAAAGGTTTATAGTTATTCTCATCGCCATATAGGTTTAAGAGATAAGCTTCTTTCCCGTAGTTCACTACCATCTCACCGTATTTACGAGAAGTTAACTTCAGAGCAAAAGATTCAGAGATACCGATACCGTCCTCGATTACCTCTTTAAAACTTCCCATTGCTGTAATACCTACTTTACCGTAACAGTAAGTACCGGATGTTTGATTCACGCCTGGTGTGGTTGGGAGTACTGTTCCAGCGAGGATAGATATCACCTTCACGTAAACGCTGACAAACTTCAGTTGGAATATAATCATAACCGAAAAGCATGTGGTTAAAACGATACTTCGGTAATATTGCTACTCCAATGACATTTGTTGATAGGTTTTCGTCAAATCACGTAAGTTTCAGAACAGGTCTCAACGGAGTGTCCCCCACCAGTACGTGTATACTTCTTGATTATCTTGAGGACTTTAACGTCCTCATCCGGTTCTCCCTCAAATCGAACATCGATAACATGCTCTGCGTAGTTGTAATCCATACCACTACTCACACTCATGATATCGGGTTCTTTTAATACTACAGCTTGTGCCACGTGCGATGCGTCCATCGCTTGTCGTGACTCTGAGTTATTCAAATAAAAACGGATTCAGTCCAGTAATACTTCCTGCTAGCCGAACATCTGGACGGATATGCTCTTCAGGTTGTGTATAATTTATCTGATCAGACATGGTAATTCTCCTATTGAATCCTTGTTTGATTTTTGTTTTGTTGTTTAAAAAGTTAATTAACTTTGCAATGGATAACACACCACTACAATAGGATAATATAGGAATATAATAAATTATAAAAAGGGGTAATGAGAATAAGATGAGTACAAGATTAAGTGATTTATTTCCTGGTCATGTCTTAGAGACAGGTCACTATGAAGATGATGGATGGGATGCCTTCTGTCGTGATCACACTGGGGGATTAAATAAATTAAGAAGTGCTTCTTTAAAAGAAGTAAAGAAAGATGAAGCTTGGCGCTTTAGAGGATTTCTTTGGTTATCTTCGTTTCTTAGGTTATAGCAATGAAACAGATTGGATCAATTTAATTCTAAATGGCTATGAGCATCCGACTGAGTTCCAAGAAAGATCTATGCCATTAAATCTCATTAGTGATGAAACACTAAGTCAATGGTTTTATTCAGTACTATAATCATCTTGGTGAGAACTACAACACATGTCGAGAGGGTACCTTCCGGGTACCCTCTTTTATTATGTCGTCTTATCGACGTAGACCACCTAAAGTACGTGGTGCATCGTTACGATAGAAACTTCCACGATCATCATAACGGGAATAACGATTACGGCGATCATTATAGCGATCTACGTAACAGTCTTCGTTTAAATGACGTTCACGGATTTGGTTCTCATCGACATCGGATAAATCGATGTTGTCATTGTAACGACGGCGATTGATTCCCAAGGAAACGACCTGAGTTTGGTTCACCGCGGTCGCGACGTAATCCACCGTACGACCCTAATTCAGCACGACGTTTTTGGATATCAGCCCAACTTAATTTGGTTCTTAAGTGGGGATTCATCCACGGCAGGTTTTGGTGCTTGTGCTGCGCAGTACTGCTTCTTGACGCACTGAACGAAGTGATGCACGTTCTTCACGACGAGGTTCACGCACTTCAGTTTGGATGTGTTTACGTTCTTTACTTTCAGCGATTGTTGGTTCACCTTCATTACCTGGTAATGCTGGGATTAAACACGATAGACTTCAAGTTCATCTAAACCATCTCGCAGATACATCCACCGATGGACGAGTGGAACTTATCTTTGAACAAAGCTGTAGAACTTGATGATCTCAGTTTTAAGACCAAGGTAAGCTTGAGTCAATGCCGTAAAGCTTGGTGCCGTTGGAGTGTTGTTACCGGTTTCAAAGATACGATTGTCGTGACGAGAGATCGTGATCAGAGAAGATCACGTTTAAGCACATCAAGTATGCTTCAAGATCTTTCTTACGTACTTTTACACCAGCGACTTTGTGATCGCCAGTTGATAATGCTTCTTCGATCATTTTATAGAGTGGAAGACGCGCTACACCAACACGGTTATATTTTTCACCGCCAATAGAATGGCCGCGTAATACCGTGAAGTCTACGGCTTTGTTTTCACCATTGATATCAATCTTATCAAAGATCGCTTCAAGGTTAGATTTAGTTTTCGCATCGAACTCAGTTAAGTTAGCAAGTAATGCACGTTGAGACTTGTTTAGTTTCTTTTGTTTACCTGCATCTGCTGAGAGTTCAATTAAATCTAACATGAGGTGCTGAAGATCGATGAAGATAGAAGCACGATATAATTTCTTTTAGTAGTTAAATGTTGCACTATCTTTACGCATCACATTTTCACATGCTGGATGGAATACGTGGAATGCTTCACCTTCTTTATTGAAGTTTTCTAATACTTCAGTGGTTGGAAGGACTAATACTTTACCTTTAATGGTAATTGAGGGTTGGGTCGGATACCGTGTAAGAATCCTAACCCTTCTTTATTCTCAACGAGCCCAGTTGAGAGTAAAAGGCCACGATAAAATCGACAGGTTGCATAATTATGCTCCTTACTAAATTTAGTTTTTGATTCATGTACATGTGCGTGTAGAGATATTGGTATCATATCTCTACATCACCGTTTATTACAGTATTAAGTATTTACTGCTTCGTCAACAAGATTAACTACTGAGTTAGTGAACTCATTATAGTGATCAAGATCAGATGTTAATAATGATGAGGTTAAGCTACCCGCAAAGGTTGGAGCCACGAAACGATACTCGCGTCCACCACCCTAATGATACCACAATCTTACAACTACCTTGAACATCGCAGTCCACCATAAGTGATACATCAATTAAACCATTCGTGGTAATTGGTGCTAAAAATCACCTCTTCGAATTTGAAACGAAATGCTTCTAAACGTTGACGTTCAATTTGAGATGGTAGTCTTGGGATTAAGAAATACCACCGCATCACGGTTATCGTTACTGCTAGGCGGTGATCACCAAATAACCACTGATAACGTTCTTCCTAATGAAGAGTGCGTTTCATTTGTTACGGTAAAACGAATCGATTCGATTAACTCCGATAACAAGAGGTTTGGTAGTGCTGTGCAATCATGGTTGCAATGATGGTTTCTTGTGTTGAACCATCCAGCTATCACTATCGAGATCCTCTTCACCCGCGATACGTAAACGACCTTCAAGCTACCACCACGAGTCTGACGAATACCTGCTGGTAAAGATAATAGAAAGGATATTATCGTTTTCTGCATCTGGAAGTACTCGATGAGATCACCCCATGTGAATGCCGCTGCGGATACGATATCAGTATCTTCAGACTAACAAGTTAGTTAATGGGTTTTCACTCAAGTCATCAATACGTAAAAAGTTATTAAGACGTTTGAGTACGATCCATTTCACTGTAGCTAAAAGACTTGATGAAGTATCGTGTCAAATCCCTTCACTATCCGTTGCTCGAGTTACGTTCACAAGCTTCGTTAAATAGAATGCTGGAATATGGTGAGCACGTTCGATATTGCGAGCATAAGCACCAACAGTTGAATGATCGGGGTAAAATACCGGTTGGGTGTCATATTGCCAATCATCTTCTTGATATGTTGAACGATGTATAAGCCGCACTAATACTGCTGCGTGGATCAATTAAATAATCTTTTGGTGCTTGATAGCCAAAAACCATTTCTATCACGAATACTGTTGTCCTCATAATAACGAGAAGATACCACCACCGATTGTCAGAACGAACTGAACGAGTACAGTTACCGTTGCGACCTTCTGCATTTGAAATCACCATCATATTGGTAATATGAAGTGGCATCGCAGGATCGATACTACCGTTTTTCAGATACACCCGCATAATCCGTATAACCCGTATAGCAGTAGATCAGTTCATTAGGCCCACTGGTTTAACAAATTCAGATAGAAACGACAACGTGGTTCAGCCCACCCAGTGGCGATACCCACATGTCTATCAATCGTAGAACTTGGCATGATGATACGGTTAGCGACATTACTCATTGAGATAATATCTGCTTGTTCATCTTGCTGGACAATTTTGGTTTAAATCATTTACTGCACTACCACTACGTTCGCCGTGAATGAACGACGTACTTGATTCGTGATAAGAACCTGTTGCAACAGAGATCGCTCTCGTCAAGAACATGCCACGGTTAAACTGAAAGTTTTGACCACGGCCTGACGAAGTCATCGATCTCACGATTCGTGTGATCGATGTCGGATGTTGTGATGCGTTTCCACCACGTCTGGAAGAAGCCACATCAGATGTTAAATCGATAATTGACATTTTTATACTACTCCTATTGAAATATAACTTGTCGTTAAAATACTAAGCTTAGTTTTTCTAGATAATGGGACAACTTTCTTTAGCGGATTGTTATCCCATTAAAATAATATAACCTCGTAAATTATATTAGAACCGTTATGGGTTGATGAGCTGATGTTTGTTCATGTAAATCAATAACTCAACTAAGATATATTTTACATGATGGCAGTTACACCAACGCCCTTCATAATTCACCCTTCAAACCACGCACACGTACATCGTCTTCCATCTTAATACAAGCTAGAATCGGATAGCTACTACTACGTCTTGATTCACCTTTAACACGGTTACTGGTGATCGTGCGGATAGAACTCAGAGATCGCTGTTTGAGTCTGCTGTTACATCACGTCGTATCGAAGATTGGTTCTGGTTGGATGTCACGTAATAACTTGCACCATCAAAGATACGGGCAAGTTCATCAAAAACCCCAGTGTTTTAGTAATGCCATACAAACACGGAAACAATTTCGATATTGAACACCTTGTTGTACTTGAACACCTGGTCCATGTTTAACAAGATGAAAGGTATTCCAATATACTTCGGTGATACTGCTGATGCCATCAACCATTTCATCAATCGTTGCACGGAACGGATGATAAGACTTATGATAGTCACGATCTATACTCGATTGCCTCCACCCTGCTCAATAGATGAGTAGGATCAAGATGTGGGATAATATTAGCCACATCAGATAAGAAGTGGTTATTGATGACCAGATTCATCTCTGACATCTCACCCTGCAATCTTATAGCGCGCTCTAATGTTGGAGCTTGGTTCTCTTCCCTTCATCCGTTTTACCTGGTGCATCTTTATTCATGAAGAATTTGCTGCTGCCACCACGACCATCACGTCCTTTTGTTGAGAACTCCGCATCACCTTGTACGTAATAGAACAGCGATGAGATTAAGGACGGACGTTGAGATGGTTCGAGGTTTTCATGTTAGTGCGATAGCGCAATCGGAAGTAGTTTCTTCATGAAACACATCGGCCATAATCCAATCTATCGCACCGTCTTTTTGCAAGACCATGTACTGCAGGATCGGTGGAGCCAATTCATAATCGCTTTTGCCTGACCAGAATCTCAACAATAAACTCACGAAGTCTTTGATAACCTTGTTCATGGATGAATTCTGTTTTATCTAACAATGAAACAGTTTTTCATACAACGGAAGAAATCTAAAACATCATCACCAATTAACGCATAGTAATGCGCTAATACTGGCATAAAGTTTAGAGTAAATAATTAAAGCTTATTTAAACCATGATAGTCAAGTGTTTATCATAAGTCAAAGATAATGACTTCTGATTCTTTCTTTCTGCTTGATCCGTATTCTGAGCGATCGATGAAAAGGCATTCTGGTATCTTCACGTTCAGGTGGCGTCCAGATGGTATCTTTTTGCAACAACATCTTTTAATGCTAGCGATACGGGAAAGTGTCTGAGATCACTTTATATGATACATCACGATTCATTAATCGATCTGGTTATGGATGTTGATGAAATCCTCATGGATCTGTTTATACGCATTCCAAAGGATGTCTTGCTTTTCTTTTTTGGGAGTTCAGCAAGAGTCGGTTGATGTCCCCAAATACAAAGATCAGCTTTTGAGTTTCACGGTAGTAGCTCAATGATCCAATCGAGCTCTTCATCATTATGCGCCATGTGGTCGACCGATATTTTTCCATTAACGGATGGACGTAAAAGGAAATCATTATTAACTCTATTGTTAATACTGTTAGTTGTTTATTTTCGAAATAAGTACAAAGATACTTTCATATCTCAGTACTAAGATAATATAGGAATATAATAATTGATACGGACATATATCGAGGAACATCACTCAGGATGCTCTCGAGTATGTTTGATTAGATCCAGTTGTCGTCACTGAAACCTGGGTCAGCTGCGTGCTGGTGCACCTGGCTGAGATGGTTGTTGGTTGTAACCACTGGTTTTTGATATCCATCCATTACCACCATTGTTATAACCACCACACATATGTTGTTGATAACCACCGTTACCACCTTGTTGTGGACGTTGTTTTGGTTCAGGGTGTTTATATTCATTACTATAAACTGTTACATGAAAATATCACGCACTAAACGCGCCCAAGAGCGTGCTAGCGCCTGAAAACATCTTGTGCAGGATTTTCATTGCCTGAGCGTCCACTCGTTTTAAAACGGAAATAAGGACGGAAATTGAAGTGTTCTGGTTTTATCCCAACCAAAACCAGTTGCACCAATGTATACAAGACCATCTTCACCGCGACCTGCAATTAAAGTACCGATGATACCTTTTTCACCTTGTGCTACGAAACCATCACAGGTTCCAACGCACTTGTTCTGCTTTGGTTACGACGAGCACGCTTCTAAAGTAGTTAACACTTCGTTTAGTGATACTTGGTCTATTTCAAACCTCAAGCATTTTACCATCAGTACGGTAAACACGGAAACGAGGTGAATTGTTAAACGTTGAAAATACCATAGTAGCAGGTTTACCACCTGGTTGTGCAGCAATACCATATAGGGTTAATTCACGAGCATCTGCAGCATTCTTTTTCACGTTGGGGGCTTGGAAACGACCGCCACCTTGACCATTATCCGGACATAGGAACTCCTCACTATTAAGTTAATTCTGTCTGTTAAAAATAAATAAAATTGTTTTTGTCTTGATACACAAAATAGACTAGCATTTAGAAAAATTGCAATAAGGCATCTTGGTCTGCTTTTGTGTTTGAGTTGACTGATACTATTACGAATCGTGAATCTGTTGTCATCACAGTCCAATGATTATCCTGACTCATTTTTACCACTAAAACGTTTTACGGTTAAGTTTTGCTGAATAAAGAAAGACATTATCCCCGAAGACTCTGTAGGGGTGACTTATTGAACGGCATATTCTCAATATCTTTCTTCTTATGGTAATTCAATTTGGTATTCCAGCTACGTCTTAGTTTTACTGCACCTGTATGGGATTCAACGAGATTCATCTTAGGGAATCTGTATTGAGAGAGTAAACTGTTGGGAACGAGGTTAATAAAGAAAGCACTTCTGGTTATCCTTTTCTAATTCCATCCACGTATAATGCGAACTGGGAGAAGTGGTCTACCTTGTGCTTGTCTTTTCTTTATTGGTTTTTATCTAAGAGATCTTCAAGTTTTATCTCTCATAGTTAACATCATGGTCTGCATGAAGATCTTATTCTTCGTATTAAACTCACGAGGTTTCGCCATTGAAATCCATCAAATCTTCATATAAATCAGGAAGATAAAACTCAGCGACTGTATTTGCAGGTTTTAACTGAGGAACGGCTTGAATCAACACATCCATTTCAGCAAGTATTACTTTACGACATCATCAGCTTTTCAGATTGTGCTGTTCAGCAGCTGGAATCGATTGGATAACGTTACGTGATAATGTTAATAGGTTAACAGAGGACATCATTCCACATGGATGGATTTGCTGCTGGACCATCAGCGATGAGTGATGTCCCGATCGATACGGGTAGTACTTCACCAAGTACTCGACCATATACAGGTCTTGAGAAGTCTTTGAGGTATCACGCTTAATCCCAAAACCACTTCTCAGGAGTTCATCAAACATGGCTGATTTCCTTTACTTTTAACATATGGTTAATATAATGCAACGAGAGTTTCTCTATTTCCGTTTTAATAGAATCATCTTTACTCATTAAGAATTAAAAGATAGGATATTCCTCGGGTTAATGCAACGTATTCTTGTTCATATCCCTGAGTCACTTCAAGGACAGGCGTATATTGGCTTTCTTTTGATACGTATTTCTCAGTAAAACGATATTGATTATGCTTCGTTCTAAAATAAGCCAATAATGCTTTCATATCAATTTCTTTATCGGTATAGATAAAACGGATGTTTCCACTATCACGATTGATGGCTTCGACTTGTTTATCTAATTCACGATAAGATTCGATATCTTTACTATCGAATTTTTCGTTAAGGTGATTGAAGTGTAGACTCCGCCTCTGATCTTTCAACGAACTTCACAACACGATTATATTCACTGTAATAAAGTGACATCTAAGAAACCTCGGCTCCTCTTCACCGTGTGCTAGCTTATCAAAACTTCCTGCTACTTCAATCTTCTTGTACGTACCTCCTTTTGTGACATGACCATGCATTATATCTCAACCATCTCATCCCCAATCATCTTCTTTTTAAGTGAGAGATCTTATCTCGGATACTCTCATTAAACTGATAACCGAATTGGTTATGGCTAAGATGATATCCACTCGTCGAGATTATGCTCACGCAGTAACTTACGTGCGGTCAGATACATCACGTCACGTTCAGCCCATTCATCAGGTACGTATATGATACTAAGATCATTTTCTCGATATACTCAATCTCCATGTCCTAATGTATTGTAAAATCCACATCGGGATATAAGGTCTTGGCTATCGTTTCAAATTGTTTTCCTTGACTACCATCATGTGATGGAGTGCCATGGAGTAAGCGGATGGAGATACCAAACTGTCTTGCTAAACCTAGAACACGATGATAGTGCATATTGGCATAACCGATCACGTTCATCGCTGTTTAATAAGACTTGGTCGAGTAAATCACCCCGCATACAAGATAAGATTAACCCCCTTTAAGATAATCAGGGTTAAATATCTGATTCTCCAATCTACCAATAATCTTTTTCAGTTGAGGTCTTATCATGAAAAAGATGGATATCATGGAGACTGACTAATCTTAAAGGGAACCGCATAATCTTCTCTATTTAGTTAAAATGGAACACTACTCCCAATCATCCGTAGACTCGTAATCATCGTGGAGTTTCAGTTTCTGGGATTCTTGTGTACATCAGATTCAATAGGATCTTGACTTTCGTGTAGAAGTCATCCGTACGGCCAAGATAATCACGAATTGATTTATCCTGTGCAGTATTGATAGAAGCCATGGTTTGTTCAGTCAACTTACGGAAGTTACGATATACGCGCTCATCTTCCATAGGAAGTGGGCCAAAGAAAATCCATGATCTCATACCAAGCTAGATATAAAGTCCTTTAGAATCCGTTAAATCAAGGATATTCAAAGGCATTCTGTACCATGCTGTTAGTGAGCGTTGGCGGTTGATTGGAATACGTGCTTGTTGAGATTCCATGAATCGACGATACTGATGGGTAAAAGCCAAAATTCATATTTCTCTTCCACATCAGTAATGTGCTCATGTTTAAAGCTGACCGTGAGCGATGGAACATTAAAAAGGATTTTATCAAGATCTCATCATCGACGATTAGAAATCCGTTTTGTTCTCCACCTCACCCATTCAGACATCTTTTTGTAATTGTACTCACTGTGGTCTTTATTCTCACTGATTAAACCAGGTAGAAACGATGTCTAAACTCACTTACCGTAATACGTTTAGCTTGAATAAAGTAAACTTTCGATTCACCATACGAAGCGCTTCTAGGGCTTCACGTTCACCATCACTGATCTCACTATTGGCGAGTTCACGCAATTGATCTGGTGTCATTTCATCAGGCGATTGATTTCCACTCATCGATTAGCACTCCTTCGTTATTGTATTTTAACATTCTAGCAAGACGGGTTCCTTCGATCTTAATGATACGATTGAAGTTAGCGCGTCCACTATCTTTATCTTTTTACCTCGATACGAATATCCAGGTCATATTTACCATTGCTGATGGATCATCGATATAATCGATCGGGACCATGACTTCACTGTCTTGGAAGTATCGACCGCATAAAGGTCACCAAAATCAGCACGGACTGCATCTGCACAACCTACCGATTATGGTTGTACTCAGAGACCGTATGCAAGAAAGCTGATAATCTTACCTGTGAATACCGTAGACTGATCATGGTTGGTCGTAAAGTAATCCAGTAGCATACTGCTTACCTTAGACTCTAATGTGATCGTCCAAGCATCAAGATTTGGATATGGCGTAGTATAGGTTGTTTCTCATGCATAGAAACCTTCTATAATTGTGATGAAAAGAGGACACTCATCCATGATGTCCTCTTTTATTATTTAAATGATTTCATGAAATCACTTGATGTTACTCAAAGCATTGCGCCCCATTTTGAGAGTTGGGTCATACTTATTTGCGAGTGCGTGTTCGAACCTCCCAATAACCTAAACGGATATCGAAACGTTCGCACATCGTTAACTTCTCAGTATCGTGTCTCGTCAACGAATGAATCAATGAACTCCACGAAATTGGTCATCCACAATTTCACCAAAGCTGTAATATGTTGCCGTCAGTGTTCTTCTGGTCTGGTGCTTAAGTCATCTTCACGACTTCATTGTCAGCCAGTGACGTTTTTCTCACGCACCTTTTACGGATCGCGGTTTGCCGTCGTCGACGTACGCATCTTGGGTTGTCGCTTCTACGATATCTTCTAAAGGAACCCGATCATGGAATGTACGTCATGGTCTTTTGCTGCACGGTTTCGCATGCGGTCTGCGTCGCGTCGTGGATCGATCAAAGATATCAAAACCAGAACGACGATATATAAATCTGCAGCACGATCTGCACCGTCGTCTTCCGATATCACCAAAGTACTTTCTGAGTGCACGTTCGTTAGCAGAGCTGATGGGTATCGACTTAGCCTGACTGACGTCGGCGTGTAGATTAAACGATGCAACGATTGTCGTTGCCATAATAGACACTAGCCACGAATTTCACCTCCAATGATTTCGATCATTTCCGTCCCTTCTTCTAACGACATCCGGCATACCCCAAACTTGTTTTCGGTAGTGCCACATCACCGGATAACTACCAGAGTCGCGTGGGACAATACGGTAGTAGCTGGATGCAAAGTACCGCGCATGATGCGGCTTGGAATCCATCTAATACACCTAGTCTTGGTCTCGTCCTTTCATAAACTAGGGTTTCTGTTATCGCATAACTATCTAATAAAATCGTTGACATATTCGCCACTAGAGGTTCGACTAGGTTCATTATACTCATCACTGATTGTGAATGGTGCTAATAATTGCAGTACTACCATCTGGTCTTCAACTGATAAATAGGATGTGTACAGGCCCTTTAATAGGTGCACCAAGTTTTGATACAGCAATGATCTCTTTTTCAGTTTACACCACTAACTTTATGAGTCATGATGTCATCGGCAGCTGACATGGCGGCGCAAAGCCTCTTAGCAATCGTATCATGGATGTGGCCTATATCCTGTTGTGGTTGCGCCTGAATTAGCATAATGCAATCGAGTGTAACTCAGAATAATGCTTCTTACGCTGACCTTCTCAAGTTCATCTGGAGTGTTACCAACATAGAAAAAATTTTATAACCCTTAATGTACATTGCACTCTGGTAGTGAGAACTCTTTAACGATGTCTCGATACCCGATTTCTCACGTTGGTCATGTTGATCGCATCAGAAACTGAACGACAGATAAAACGCACTGCCATCAACGTAGTCCCAGACGTAAACTGAGTTTACGGTATCCATTATCCTCTTCAACATTGATTTGAATAATAGTCCACCCATCGTCATTGCGATATTGTCCGCATAGATCGATATCATGTTTCGCCTTGTCAATATCAGCACTAAGCTCACGCTATTTCTAATGTGTCAACGAGACTATCATTACCTTTAAATCTATTTGTATGTAAATGATACCTTTCTTCTTGGATCTAGATACATACGCTTCTCATATAGATTCTCTGTCTTGGTTACCATTCCTAGATTCTCTACGTTGTAGTTGGTTCGAGTATATCCGCATGATCTACTTCTATTCTCTCTCCAAACTCTTCCGTTGGAACAGATACAGAATGCCAGTGCAACTAAACGATGAAAATCACATTTTTCTTTATTATACGTCACGATCATCTCGAGCAACGTATACAATTGGATAGTCGTTTAAGTTATCGGTAATAGATACTTCCTCGCCTGTAAATGTATCAAGGAGTCTATAGTCTTTACTTATACGGTAACGAGAAAAATTTGGAATAAAATACCAACCCTTATCAGTCTCAATAGGATCTTTATCAATCCCTAGTGTACCGTTTTGACATTCTTAGCTTATTTGCGTATCCCATACTCTGGATAGTTATACATGATGAATCCCTCTGTAATTAGTTAGAATAGTTAATAAATAGTCAGGGTTATGACTAACAGTCGTTTTTTGCTGGAAGCTCTTCTTTCATCTTTTAAAGATAAACACCCCCATTTTCTGGGACACGGTAACCATACTCTACTCACCTCACTTGGTATTTGCCAAGGCTTACTTTCACCAGTTAATAGGTTTGACTGGTTCCTAATGCTACCTACGTGTAGCTTTCGATGTCATTTGAGCTTCATCTCTCTGACTCATGGAGATGAGTGCTTGCGGATTGCCTCCGATATCACCATCACGGTATGTACTTAAGTCAATACTTTTTACCTTGCCTCGGACGTTACTCCTCGCCACTAGGTCTGTGCTAACCTAGTTTGCTATATTTGCGAGTTCAGGAGGGGATTCCCGCAGTTAACAGGGGTTTATGGTATGCTATCACATACCATAGGCGATGATGATATTTTATAGTGTTAGTATCTAACACTCTTATCGACACCGTCGAAATCAGTATTGCTTGACCCTAATATCAAAAACACTAATAGCTGTAGTGATATCAGTAGGATCAGTTTTTACTTTGGTTATTAAAAGGGATTTCGATTGAACCCATACGTAATGAAGGGTTTCGGTTTTCGATCTCCATAAATCCAGGTTTACCCGATAGACGAGTACGATAGAGGTGAGGATGCAATAATGTAATCGATCATCTCATGGATTTCCGGGATCGTAGTTATTGACAGCATGAAGGATACGTCTTTTTGATCTCATTTTGGTTTTTAACCCTTTCTTCATGAAGAGTTAGTCAAGTGGACTTCAAAGAGTGGGATAGCTGCGGGCCAGGAATAATGCATTTCTTCTGCATCATGTACACCATGGATGGAGGTGACCACCATAGATGTCAGGGATGCGAGGACCGTATACATGTTTACGAATTCACCTGTCTTTTTGATTATAGTCAGATGCGAACTTAGCACTAATGTAATCTTTAAGTTCAATCAGTACATTCGCCATATGATCGATTCTTTACGTTGTTTGGTTAAACGACGTCTAGATTATTCATGGTGGTAATCGTATTGATTACGTTCATATACGGGTTTGAAAGCTTTAAAGAATCTACGTAGCTACTCGAGTTGGGCACGTTCATTGATATTGAACGATTTATGCAATAAAGGTACAGCATAAAGGCGTCAAACATCATGATAGGTCTCATAGAACTCATGAAGTTGAGTACATTTTGATTCACTGATTCTAAAAACACTTGGGTTTGGATCACTGACTTGACAAGGTCAAGGTGTTCAGTAAAGAAGGTAAGACCCGTTTCGATTTTATTTTGTTCAAGATATACGATACCAGCATGATCCGTATAGTCATTATAATACGGGTCTAGGAGGTATGAATAAGGTGACCTGTGTTACCTGATCTTGTTGTACCCGCTTTAAAAAGCATCCATCAGGATATCCGGGAAATAAATCGATAAGAGTTTACCGCCTTCATCGGTGCACGAATCCACACGATGGGTTTGAGTTCTTGAGAAGATTGGAGGTTGATTTCCGTGTGGCAATACGGACATCTGTCACCAATTTCCAGCTCAGGGTTAGAACAGAGTGATGTCATCCCACAACCACAAGATGGGATAAGACTAAAGCTTGCACCATCAAAAGATACTGATGATTGAGGCGTTTGATGAGTTCATGATCTTTGAGTCGGATCAAGGTCATTTAGGTGAGACGACTTCACCACCTAAGTGTTCCAGATCTCGGTTAAGATCGGGGAGTATTGCATTTACACCCATTTAAACTTACTCCTTTAGTTAGTTTCTGATGAGGAGAACATCCTTTTTAATTTTTAAAATAAAGGACAAAGAACAGGATGTCGAGAGACATCCCCGATACAGTGTTGCTACGAATATAGGTGATTGGCAGCTACAGCACTAACCACCCAGCCTTGTGAGCGGGTAGAAGCTTGACGTGAGTAAGCTGCAGCGTTGGAATAAACCACCAGCAGAACCCACACCACGTGATTGATAGTATGCACGGTTGCCACGAGATTCACGGTTTATGTCAAATGCAGCATCAGGACCGATAGATACGTGTGCAGACTCAGCAGCTTCACGGAATAAATCGAAAGAACTCAGGTGTGGCGATACACGTTGAGCACTAGCCAGTTAACTCGAATGTAGAGTTCATGTATTTAATCGCTTCGATCGCATCAGAGATACGACGTTGTTCCATCGATTTGTTGGTTGTAGTAAGCATCAGTTAATTTACCGATAGTTTTTGAACGTCATCTACAGTGTTCATTAAGTTGATCATGTCGATGTTACGAACATCACGTTTACGGCCTTGACCATCAATGTAGTAGCCAAGTGGGATACGTGTGCAGTCAGTAGTCACTAATGCTGGTTTACCTGCATCTTCCCCATGCTTGAGAAGGTGTTGCCGACCAAATAAGAAGTCTAAAGCTACCACTGCTGCTTCTGATTCACGTACACCTTAGCTGCATCTAAGATGATATTTTTGAACTAGCGATAATTGACCACCTTCTCGATGTCTAATGCAATGACTAAACGGTCTGAGGTAGAGATGCGGTGCGGCAGTTTGCATATAATCAGAATGATGCATCGCTAGATAATCACCCATAGTTTCTGGTTCACGACGAATCGGAGTATCTAACATTGGTACTCACGACCTAATGCACCGACGAAACGTTCTTTAGAGTTCGTTAGCGTAGATTGGGTTTTAAAGCCGCGATCCAACGGTTAGAGTCAGATAAGTAACCTGCAGAACCAATAGCGAACATTAACTGGAGTTAGAGTTTACTGCGTTAACGCAAGTATCTAAATCAGTAATAACGAATACCGTTGGAAGGTTTTTGAGTATTATCTTCAGTCCATACCTGAGAACGAGTGTTTTTCAATGTCTTGACCTACGTATGATGCATCGATGAAACCACGTGCTACGGTTTGCGGAGAAATACGGGTAGATTTACGACCGTTTTTATCCACGTTTTGACGCACTACAGTTTCGATAGTCACACTCACCACGGAAGGTATTACCTAAGTAGTCGATTGAATCGATCGCTTTTCGAATTTAGTACGTACAGCCAATTTTACCATCAGCGGTACAGCGTTGAAGTTAAATTCTTCCAGAATCGATTACACCCTAAGTCTACCAATAAAGACTCACATGCTTCTACAGCACGGTAAACGATACGACGAACTTCATCGATATCACCAATGTCCATACCTGGTGCAGTGACGATTTGACCAGCTAATTCTACATCGATTTCTTTTTGTGGTTCTTTGAATGCTTCTTCAACCATATCTAAAAATACGGTTACGCATTTCAACTGATTCAGCAAATACGTCGGTTGGCACACGTGGAATACCCGGATTGGAGTCGCATTACGATCTGCTTCAAGACGTTTGTCATCGATATAGATTTCACCTAAGTCAGTTGCTGTACCACGTAAGGTAACGGCTACTGCTGCTACGGTGTCTTCTTACGACGAGCAACGATTAATGCAGAGATGTCTGCATCTTCAACTTCACCATCGAATGGTAGAATTGAAGTTTGTTTTCTTTAAGAAGACGTTTGAAGCCTTCACCAGCGATGTCTGCTACGTTTTTCGATAGCAGCGATAGCTGTGCTGATTGCACCGCTCACTGGGTTACGAAACTGAACGACGTAACAATGCGTTCAGGTGAGCTAAAGTTGCTACGACCATCAGTACGAACTGGTGCTTTTTGTGCACCACGTACCACAGATGCAGTTGAGGCGGTTTCAGCTTTTGGTGCTGCTTGTGCTGCAGCTTCTTGGTTTTGCGAATTGATTTCCCATTTTATACTCCTATTGTAGATGATGGGTTAATAAAGTTTAAAGATCTTTAAGCTTCGTATTAGATGCTTATTATTTTTGAAGAGATGAAATACAACCTTCTCTTCACTATAATAATTTATCCTTATAAATATCAATAGAACGGGTATTTATACGAATACATCCAGATACAGGCTAATAAAGATTTAGTAATGCTCATTTGAGCGATAACCTGTGTAAAATCGATAAAATATCGATATTCGGACAGATCTAAAAGGTACATCACAGGGGATACCCATGATATACCGGGTGGCTATTTTGAAAAAGTAGCACCATAAAACATACTATACAGAATTATCAGTAAGGATTTAAATATGAACTTCTTATACCCAATTGACAACTATAAAAGATAGTGGCAGGATATTTAAGAATAAGTTTGAAAGTGAAGTGAGATATAGACACATGCAGTGATGACTCGTGTGATAGAAGATTGGATGCACGATAACTGGGAATATGCCGGGTGGTCATCCTTTAATTAAGATATTGAATAACCTGAATGCGGTTACGGATGATGATTACCGTGCTTTCTTATTATTACGTGAACAGGTAGGGTAGTCTTGCGGGTGCATTAGGTTTCTTTGAGTGGTACAGATAAAGGAAGACTACTTGATAAAACCTTGGTTCTTCTTAGATCCGAATACACCGGAGTGCGTTATCAGTAGTCAGTTTGAAGATACTCAGAAACTGATCCTTGAGCAAACCATGCATGAGGATAAGAACTACTGGATGAGCTGGGAGCCTATCCGTGTTCGTTACCATGTCTATACGGATATGGATTATTGGATCATGGGTAAGGATTATGGCAATGAACCTCGTGTACCTTTGTGATAAGATGGGATTAATATCATTGAAAATTGATATGGCACTTCTTTATATGCAGTATCGTTATTGGAGAAAGAGTCGTTATGAGTAAAGCTACCGATAATGAAGGAAATACTTACGAGTATCCAAGAACGGTATTCTTAACTCGTTTTGGCTTTTAGCTAATGCGATAGATAGCCAAATGCAAGTAGCTTACTTAAACCGAGTAAGATGTTGCTTCATGGGTACCCACTTGGTAGTAGCCGTCAATCAATAAACGCCATGCTTATATTAATACGTACATGAACGTAGATAACAGTATCTTAAATAGTATCATGTACATGAAGAAATACGGCGGTCTTGACTTTGATAAAAATCGTTTCCAATTTACCGACAATCGCAGGTAATAGCTATGAAACTTTTTAAAGAACTTGATATACGACTCGACCAACGAACTGAATTAATCTGTTGTTATAGTGTACTTCCTTTGTATGAAGTCTGGTTGAATTTAGTCAATGAGAAACAAATGCAACGTTGGAATCGAAATGAAATCCAACATGTTTCTCGTGGGTTATTCTTAATTAACAATAGAAAATTGTTTAGTACGGTCTCAAAGTAAATTCGGAAATCGTTTACAGCTCCGTTTCAATCAATTAGCTGAATTACTTCCGAAGATCAAGTAATACCTATTTATATAATAGACTCGATAGGAGGGTCTTATTATGAGTCAAGATTTAACTACTGTGGCACCGGCTATACAGAAAAAGCAAGCTGCGTTTGTAACTTACCACACAGTCAACCGTAATATTAATGCGGGTCGTTATCGTTATGATCATGGTGACCTTTGTGTGGTCAAAGAGAAATGGTTAGATGAGGAAGGAAACTTCATAAACGTCTTAACATGATTGAGAACTATCCTCGACCATTTTTGGATTACGAAACCAAGATTTCGTAAGTTTAAGGACAAACGTGAATGGGCTTACTTCGATGAAGTGGACATGTTTCGTTCACCACATCACAATCTAAGCTATGCGGTTCAAAAAGCTTTAGGTAAAATTTAACCCTGACCTAAGTTACAGATTCGTATGGTCAATCGTGATCCTTACGTATGGTACGGACTTAAGTCCAACTTATATCTTAAAAGCATACAGCCATAAATACGGTGGTTACAAAGGCTGGTCGTATGGAGTATGCAAACTGGATATCGAGACCAATGTGGTCGATGGGGAAGATGAGATCTTAATGTGTTCTATTGCTTTAAATGGTAAAAGCAGTCACCATTGATAGACGTGATTTTTATTTAGAATACTGTCAATGGTGATGAGAAGTTCTTTGAGATCTTGAGATAAAGAGATATCCCTCAAGTACAGGGTGAATGGGGTTATGATGTTGAGTTAGATTAATTGTGAGAACGAGACTTGATGTCATCGATGAAACCTTTAAACGTTTACGCATGGCAACCTGATATCGTTGCAGGTTGGAACGTCATGATGTTCGACCAAGCTGTTGTTGCAAAACGACTTGAACGTTTAGGGTCAAGACCCTGGTTTATTCTTCTCTGATCCAAAGTATCCCGGATAAATATAAAGGATATCGTTTTAAGAAGGTCGACGTTTTTGCAGTGGTGATGAGTGGGAAGAAAATGAACTTTAAGCCTATCGAAGATGGCGAGTGGTTGCGCCCGCCTCATTCATATGGGTCGATGGGATGTGCGTTTACTATCGTCTTCGTAAACAGAAAGGACAATTACCAAGATATAGTCTTGATTATATTTCTAATCTCCATTTGAAGATTGGTAAATATGAGATCCCTGAAGCTGAGAAGTACGTAGGTTTACGTAAACACTTTTTCATGCAGACCCAGTATCCTGTCCATTATACGGTGTATAACTTAATCGATACGATTGTTATGATCAGTTAGATAAGAAGTTGAGGCGACCTTGAAAGTACTTTCTTTTGACTTGTTAGGTGATTTGCGATTATCGTGATTATCAATCTAACCCTTCTAAAGCGGCATGTAACTTCCATACTTACATGTTGCGTGAAGAGGCAGGGGTGATTGGTGGTACATCTGATACGATGTTTGATGAGTGGGATAGACAACTTCCTCCATTAGATGGTTGGATTGTTGCATTGGATACTGACTTATCTAGATAGTCATCAAGGTTTGAAATGTGTATTTGAGAATCCGTTCCAGGAGACTCGTGTCTTTACGCATAATGCCGACAGTGATATCACCAGTAGTTATCCTTGGGGTACCATCTTCATGAACATGTCCAGACGGACAACGAGATTGAAGTAAGTCAATTGGTGGGCATCCGCTGATGCGGACCGTTGCATTAGGCTTAAACTTAATTGCAGGTCGAGTCAATGCTATGTCAAATGCACGAATAGCATTCAACTTACCCGACTTTAACAAGACACTCGATATTTACGACGAGTTTGTCAATGAGTTTGAATCTAATAGCGATCATTAGGCACCTCTTATAATCTTAACACTGATAAGTGGGGTAGTTTTCTACCCCACACCTTTATCTTCCAATTTTACTTAGGCTCTGTATTTAATCAGTTTTTATATAAACAGAATAGGAATAGATAAAGATGAGTCAATATGATCAGTCACTGACTATCGACAGCCCAAGGGGATGCGAAGAACCCACTAATCCATATCCGGGGCGATATCAATTGCGAATATTAATCCTGTTAAAGGAATAAGAGAGATAGTCATCGTATCGAGGTACAAGCAGACCGTAACTATGGGTACGCCGAAGTTTCCATTACTTCAACACTGACCGTGATTATGGTCAGCACAACGTGATTACGATAAGAGTCACCAAGCAAAGGGTTATCAGGTGCGCCTGGTGTGTGATCGAACCAAACACCGTAAAGCATGGCGCAGTTTCGTTTCTACTGAATTAGGTGGTAACTTCCCAATTAATACGTTATATGGTTTATGCCACCAACTGCAGATGTCATGAGTAGATAGACAGTTCCCAGGTCTGGGTGGTGAGATGGGCCGTGCTTATCAGAACGTATCGAAGATAATGCCCACGATATCCACATCCGTTTAGGGGTGCAGAAGTTTAATACAGGGGATTAGTTTCTTTAGTAGTTGGTTTGACTATTACTCTCACTCTGTAGCAGTACATGAGCCGTACACCTTCTATCTTATACGAAATCGGTCAAGTGGCTGGTATCGTAATGGGTTTATGGCACCACAAGTGGTGGCTGTAGGTTTTCATGATTAAGTTCTTTGCTTTATTAGGTGGTGGACGTTTCTGGTACGTAAGCCCTGCTATGCCTTTATATTGGACAGCAGTCACCAATATCTTCAATGAGATTACAGGTTCCATGGGTTTAACCTTACCGACTACTGCAGATGATGCTTATGACATGAAGTTCTCAAAGGAACACAAGGATCAGGTCCTTCTGCTCGTAATGGGTTAGTTATATCCAGAAAGTCTCTAAATTATTACCAGGCGTATTCCAAGAAGCATGGGGGTAGTAATGAGGAAGGATTTAATATCGATGTCAGACGGTAGCCTCTCGTGCTCAAAGTACTCAGATGCAGATCAACCAATACGTTTCTCGTAAGATTACAAGATGCGCGTAATTATGATACGGATAAAGCATTTAATCTCTACGATGAAACAATGCAAGCGATCAAAACTTAGGTAAATGGGGTGGTAAAGTCGGATTTGAGGAAGTGTGAGTAATAAGAACTCTCTACGTGCTTATACTCAAGAATACTTTAAATCTAAACTCGGTAGTTCAGATACTAAGCAAAATGCAGTAGGTTTTGAGATCTCTGAGAAGAACCGTAAAGATGGTCAGTCTATCTATGATGCTGACTCCATGCAAGCCTGTGTATACGAACACTAAGACTAATAGTAACACCAGCGATATTGATATAACGATGATGTCCAAAAACTCTTCATGAAAGAATTAAATGATGGTAGTGCTTGGGTGACGTTACGTGTTGATGGTACCCGTAGTATCTCTGAGTCATTTAGTAATACTTCTGAAGAATCTCAGATTGCAAGTATGATTAATGGTTGGGCGGATTCTCGTAAGCAACTCATGTTTAATATGTCGGTGGTAGCATGTTTGGTGACATCATGCAATCTGTAATGAATGGTGCAGCTGACTTCGTAGGGGTCTAGCGAAATCATTTAAAGTGGAAGGTTAACCGGTTTTTCTTGTTTGGGGCTAAAGTCGATATTCCGAAAACATACGGAGTAGTAGTGCATCTTTGCCTAAAGCAAGTTATACGATTAAATTGCGTACACCTTATAAACATCCGCTTTGTGTCGCTTAGAGATTTATATCTTCCATTGGCGATGATCCTTGGTATGGGTTTACCATTAAGTCAAGGGTCGTAATGCACATGGTGGTCCATTCTATTGTGAGGTTTATGATCGTGGTCGCTGTGTGATTAAAAATGGTATCGTCAGTAGTATCAGTGTAGAACGTGCAACTTCAAATGTCGCATGGACAGCGGAAGGGTTTCCATTAGGTATCGATATTACGATTGATATTGAGAACCTGATACCACCATCCACATGCCTATTAATACCATGGGATTCTTAGACAGTATCAACCCATTTTGATGCAGCTGAGACGCATCTTAATCGGTAATGAAGGTGCAATGGCTAGATTACGTCAGTACACTTGCTTCATTATCATTACCAGATATGATTTATCGTAGTAATAACTTCAAGCGTAATCTTTATGCTTACCAAAGACAATGGACAAGTTATTGGGATAGAGATCACTTTATCCAACGTATTGCGGACAAGCGCACCAGGTCGATTTGTTTCTGCATTTTGTACCAGGTACGGACAGACGCTATAACGACACTAGTAAGAGGGGTATCAAATGATACCCTCTGCTTATGTCCATTAAAACTGAAATGGCTTTGAATTTATAATGATGTATAAAAGAACAATCACGCAATAATGGCTTTTTATCATTTTACATCCATCCTTTATATTGGTTATAGTTAAGTAATATGTATCCCATTAGTACTAAGATCACCAATAGAATAAATGCGACTAAAGCATAACTGAACCGAATACTTGCTTTACCGTGTTCAAGGTAATGCGTTGGTACCACTGCTTCACTCTCGGTACGAGCATGGATTTGATAATACCCATATACCCCTGAGACTAAAGCAATAATAAGTAATACGGCTAATGTAATAAAGATTTTAAGCATGGTTTCATCCCTCCTATTAAGATGAAGTCAAGTTTAATTTAACTGTGGTCGCGTTCGACTTGTTGAATACGTTTTACGCGATATCCATTGGCAGCCAAAACTTGAGATAAAGCTTCTGCTGATTCTGGTGTCACATCAAGTAATTCTACTACGTAGTTTGATACGGATAGAAGCTTGATGGTTGGGTAACTGAATCCAGGATAGTCCGATTGCATCTGTATTACCATTTGGATATTCTACTATAGTAGAGCTGAGAAGTGTAATCTTTCTCAGAGTTTCCTCTGGTAATGATGCAAACATGAGCGTGCTTGGTTGCAACCTGATAATTAAGTTGTTCTGCCACGTTACCTGATACGATTGAGGTTACACGTGCATTGGTTACTTTGGTTGGCATTACTGCATTTGGGTAAAGTTCGAGAGTTATAACGCTTGCAGTGTAAATGGATTACTTAAAAGCCATTTTATTCTTCCTCACCTTCGTTTAATGTAAAATAGAAATAACCTTCATCTGTAAAGAAGATTCGTTCTATCTTGTTATATTCAATATCATGGTCATCAAAAATATTTTAACCATTCCATACGAACTTCTCGTTGTTCATCTGTCAACTCATTGACATCAGCGATGAAAAAGAAGTTCACAAACTGAATCAGACAACTCGATAAGTTCAGTTGGAATCGTTACTGGAATATCTTGAGTATCCATGTCGTTATATTCATGTACTGACTTAATGAGGCGTTCAATTGCCCCATCCCCAGCAAAGTTAACATGAAGCTCTTTCATGTGTTAATCCTTATCTAAATAAATATTTAGTAACAAATCCTCTACAACCCATTCGGAACGGATGATATCGTTGACATGTGCATCATATTCATGAAAAGAACGAGGGTGCAGGTATTGTGCTGATGAGTTTTGTGGAGTTCAATTGCTCCCAAGTATCACGAAGACCTCGAACAGCAATCCGGTTTGGGTTGAGTGAGTACAAAGATCGCTTCAGAGGAGAGAACTCCCATCTGTCATTTTTGTCGTTGTACTTCTTTTATCTTTTCTACTAACCCTGGTTATATCAAACTGGATGATGCGCATAATTCTGGTCTCCGGTGTACAAGAAAATTCTTATTAAGATGGAACCGATCAATATCGGGTGGGATTCTGCCGATATCTAAATACTGTGCAATTCCATCAAATGATTGGAGTAATTCATGCTTGTGTTCTAAGATGAATTCTCTAATAGCTGAGATATCATCAATCATGCTATCGAAATGTTTCCCACCACTAAAGAACAACCAATGCATATCTTCATAGATATCATAACTCTCGTCATCATTAACGAGTGAGGTCAACTCCATCAAGATACAATAGATGTAATTGATCTTTTTCGGTTTCTGGGACATTGGTTACACCGAATTGTTTTATCGATGAACTCCGTCAGTACCTCAGGTAACCAATAAACATGGTAACTCATTTATCCCTCCTATTAGGATATCGTAAATCTTAAAAACCCATTTCTATAACTGAAATCTTGGGATGCAATTCATGCCTACCCATTCATGATCTCCATGATCTTGATAGACATTAATAATCCCTAAGCCTTCAATACCAGTAATATATCGCCGCATAAAAGCACTGAAATCATTAACATCATCTTGCTGGAGGAAGTCATAGTAGAAGCTTCATCGTTAAACTCCCAGTTCTCATAGCCATCCTTTAGCATAGCAGATGTCATCTCATAGATGACGCCCTGAGTGTTCTCATCCATTTCTACTTCAAGGTCATCAAGTGTGTTCTCAATACAACAACACATCTCGACCATGATCTATCATCATTCCATCTTTCACTTCGGTACCAATTACGGTTAATCTAAAGAGTAATTCAGTAAAAAGTAACATACATCCATATCTCACTTCTCTTACCGCTTTAGATACTTCTAGATCTTCAGTATTCGTTAACATCGGGATATCACCCTGTAAGATCCCTTCAAAATAGTCTTCTGATCTCATCATCATCGAGATAGACAACATAATGGGAGGGCGGATAGGTTTCCCTCCACCCCTTACATTGGTGAGATCAATTAAGTTAACGTTCTGGTATCCGATAGGTTACTGATGTTTTTGGTACGTGTTCAAACATCTTGTCTCCTAGTATCTTAAGATAGATCCACCCGATACATCTCGTAAGGGAAGTGTTTATCTTTATAATAGAACTCAAATTGTGCTATTGTCAGTGACTTTCCACATGAGTACATCTCGCTCAGAAGAGTTATCTGCAATCATGAAACGGAAGTCCAGTTCGATGAAAGTCATCTAATTGGTTAACAAAGAAGTTATCGATGATATCGTAAGATCGTTCTACGAACTCCCAAGCAATATCATAGTTATCGATTTGATTTCTTCTGAATATCTCTACTACCTCATCATCTGAATGGTAATCAAGATAATGATAAATGACGGTAAAGAAATTTAGCACACTAAGTTTTTCAGATTTGATTTCGTAATCATTAGCTTTGGATATCAGCTTCTGGTAAATCATCCCAAGGTGTTGATATAATGACCGGACGTCGATAATCATGAGGGCGCATTCCTATTGTCCTCTCTTTCGTCTCTTAATTCACCATGATAAACCATAATACGTTTATCCCCCAATACATCTTACTTCTAATACATAACCGACGACGTATCTCAAAAATATTCATATCCCGTTGGTTCATAGATCAACTGGATAGATACTAAGTGCTCTGAGAGTTCATCCATGATACTGTCTAAGATATCGGATACTCGATCACCTTGGATTTCCTCTACATTGCAGTACTCAACTAACGCAATGAATTGATATAGTTGTGACGTAGAGTCTCTCAGTATATAACTCGATGAAGCACCTAAGATAAAGTTATTTTCTATCTCACGAGTCAGTTCAGATAAAAATCGACTGATATCTTTCAGTTTTAAAAAAACATGTCTTTATCATAATGAAATTCACTGATTAGCATATTTGTCCAAAAAGACTATCTTCTATCATCCAGACTCATTCTATCTGCATCTAAAAACGCAAAACGGGTATGCAGGTCTTAGGTATTGTCTTGATTGTCTGACAATATACTTCGTTGAGAGTGTAATGTAAGTTTTTCAAGTGAGCGTGCTCTTCTTGACATGTTGTACCTTCTCTATTTATCGAATTCGACAAACTCCACTAATACGTAAATAAAATTAAGATCAGCAGTAATTGTAATCACATTAACAACTGAGTGCTCCGTATTCATCTGGTGAAGTCTATCGTAAATTTCATCTCTTACTTTCGTAAAGGTTTGATTTCCCTCTACAGGTTTGATTTGTTTTTGCTGGATTAACCATTTCACATTACAGCCTACGTAAATACCACGATAAGCGAGATAGTCTGCAATCGGTTTTACTAGGCTACAGAAAAAGAATGGTCCCACCAAGCATCATTATCATCCTTCTTATAATTCAAATCTTCTGCTGATGGCGTCTCAAACGTCAATACAGCGTACTTCTCATTAAACATGAATACTCCTATAGTTTTCTATCTAAAATCGCTCTATGGCTTAATTAGACACATTTTAACACATGTCTATAACCTTCTTGTCAAGTATATAATATAGGGTTATAGTTATCGATAAAAGCAAAAAGAGAGTAAGTTACGGGGTTTCGGCGGCCCCGGAAGTGTAACTTACTCGTGCCCATATGGGCAATTGATCCTAACAAGGAACATATGAACAATAATCCAGGCGACTGTATTTCAAATCGCCTGTGTTATTATCCATATTAACGACGAGCTTTTAATAACTCTAACTCAGCATGTACAGCTGGCGTGTCGATCACATTAGCTTTATATTCTGCTTTTTGTTGAGCAGATGGTGGTAGAGTCAGCTGACGCACCACCGAAGTAGCCTAATAGAAGCTACTAATAAAACTGTTGCTGTAATGATTGTTTTATGAATTAGTTTAAATGTTTGGTTGTTCATACCCAATCTCCTCTGTTAATTTAGTTATTACTATATCCAACAAATCTATATTTGTGATAGCAGTACTGATAATGATATATTTACTGAAGTCCCCGCACGATGAGGCATTTAAGACATTCTACTACATCCAGGGGTGGTTATATTACCAACTACTCAGTTTAACTGACTCTATGTAGTTGATTAATGTGATGATTCGCTTTTCGTTAATCATATTACGATTCCTTATTACAAGCGGTTAAAATATGCAGGAGGGTTGCTGGAACAACCCTCTCGCTTTATGTTATAGTGAAACCATTTCGAGGCGTGAATCTCGATCCCTGTACGACAGGTAAGTTCATGTTTTGATTAAACGAAGCGCATATCTAAATTTCTTTTTCTTTTTGCTGAAGGATAAAAGGATTTTCCTCTATTCCTTCATGTAAATTATATATACTTATAAAATCGATAGAAAGGGTTTTATAAAAATAAAAATTCGGGTAATATAGAGTGCAATTGGTACCCTCTGATTATCTGTTAACTGTTTTTAGCAGGCTTATGAGCATCTATTAGATCATTGAGTGTCTTTTCTCTTTGGCTAATAAGTGCTTCATAAACACCCACTCCGCAAACTTCTCTGAAATGAACTCTTCTGAGATCTCTTCATCGTTGTTTCTTGATGCAAAGTAGAATTGTGCTAATACATTTTCCATTGGCACTTCTTTCAATAGCTCATCGATCGTATTTTGGAAATGAACGGTGATTTGTTCACCTTCTACATTCATAAAACGATGCCAGTAAGCTGTATAGGAAGTATTTCCATTTTCATCACGTGTGATCAATCCACATGTAACATGAAGGAGATCAGAGTCTTCCACCAGTCAGTAAACGTTTCTCACGGTGGCTTACTGTTGTCTCATGACCACAATATAAAACGCCTGCTCTGAAACCAGGTATTGCATAAATCGTAAAGTTATCGAGGGTTCTTGGTCTAGCTCGATGGATTGGGTGTTGAGTTTCCATTTTGTTATATCTCCTATTGATAACAAAATCAAGAGGATGTATTGACTACATCCTCATTTTGGAATATCCTTATTCTAATTATAGAACAAGGCCGTTTTTCTTCTACTAATCCATCCAGCATCAAGTTTTAATAGTGAGTTCACGACACCTGATAATTCTACTTGGAAGGATTCGGTTCTGTCTTTTTAAGATGACGGATCATTTCTAATACTTCATCATATTCAGTCGTAAAGAAGACGGTACGGTTCTCAATCTTTTGACCATCATTTAAACGGAAGATACCATCACATGAATAACCGGTTGCGAATTTTACCGTGACGCTTCTTGCGCATCAAGTGATGTAGAAGCATCGCAAGTGACAATGGATTTGCGGTTATATTTCTCACCGAGTTTATCGGTGATCATAGCATGATGCTACACTAGTCGCTGCGCCTGTTACTTTGGTGAAGTTTAAGAAGTTGCGTAAGTCTGCATTATCTAAACCGTGATTTTCATTGCTGAATAACATGTAAAGCATACTGATGTATTCTTCTGCGACTTCATTGGCTTCTTTAGTTGAAACATTTGGAATCAATAAGGTGATAAATGGTACACCCTGATTTTCTTCGCCATGCTATCATAAGACACTAAAGTACAGTAAGCATTTTCAATAGATTTTTAAGTTGTATCATCTAAAAATAAGATAGAGATAACAGGTTTCACGTTTAATGAGTTCAGAAGCAGTACTGGTGCAATCGTAGAACCAGAACCACCATGTTTGCAGATGCCACCACGATATTGATATCACCTGGGTGTTTTTCACTGATGAAGTTCGGTACTTGTTGCACAGTCTCTGGTGCATTTTCTGCACGGATAGAGACGAACCTTCTGCATCTTTTTCTAACAATTTTTATAGAGTCCATTACGCACTTTTGGTGATTCGATATTTGATTCTGATGTATCGATTAAGAAAGCTTCGATTTTAGCGTAACCTGCTTTTTCTTCTAAAGGTGCTGTGATGTAAGGTGTTACGGTACATTGATTACGCTGTACCACCACAACCGTAAATAACCATTTATTTTTCAGAGTTAATCCCTCAGCGGAGTTTATTAAATTTACAAAGTGTTTAGTTAACGTTAACGAAGTAATCAAACGGACTACTTCCATATACTTTGCTAAGATAGGAAGGATTTGAGATTACTTCAATGATAATATAGACTTATAGGAGTAAATAGAATTTAATTGTCCAGAGCAAAGGTATTTTTATTATGGGTCAGTACAATTTGCGAGGTGCTGAGATTCCTAGTTCAGTCATCGGATGAAATCTGAGACTCGCCTTTATTCCAAAAGACTAAATATAAATTGGGTCGTTCTCGCTTTACCCTAAGAGCATCGTGATGCAGTCAAATCTCTATTTCAATGTGATCGAACGAGAATTCGTCGTCATAATATTGTTGACAGTCAGGGCACCACCAGCACAGTACTATTTTCCACTAAAATGGGTTAAAATTCGAGAAAAGTGAGAAATGGGTAACGGTGCAAGCTTGGACTTGTGTGCATATCCTAAACGGTTAACAGTGTGGTCGTACGATTACCCATGCTGATTTCTGTTCATGTTGGTATGGTAGGTACAGGTGCAGGCTTCTTGAGGCCGGTGGTAGTGTTTCCCAATTTGGTATGGGTGTTTCTACACACGTAATGGTACCAATAATAGCATGTGGTAACGATTATCCATCTTGCTTCAGCTCGTGCAATCATGGATGCGAATCAGCAATGGATATGAACTTCACCGGCAATGTTTACTTGATCGATGAAAATACGATCATGGTGAAGATCGCATGCCAATCTCACCTGAGTTAAGATGTCAGGTATCCAGTGATGAAGAATTTGGTTTCATTCAAAAGGTGCTCACGTTGCTGTATTCGCTTGAGTTGTGTTTATTGGCTACTCAAGCTTACATCTATAAGAAACTCTCTATCGTGAGCGATAAAGCGAGCTGATCTTAATGGTGGTATGGATCTTGGTAGTCTGTAAAAGAATGGATCGATAAGTTTGCGGATGGTATTAATGAACAGTTCAATGAACTCGTGAAAGGTCGTTGGGCGAAGATTCAGAAAATGTCTGATAAACACGCCATAATCGTTGGTTAAATATGAAGGAAACGCACTAGTTAACTTGCTATAACGACACAAGTAGAGGACTCATCAAGAGTCCCTCGCCTATATCGGATTACTGACCTCTTTCAAGTTCAGTAAATAACGGAAGGTGTTCTAGCACAGTTAAGTCTAGATTATCACAATATTGTCCAAGTTTAGCCATGTTTCTTCACCTCTTTACCGAAATGTAGTCGATATGGGGCGTGTTCTTCATGTGCTAAATCTAATGGGATATTGTAAAGAGATAGCAACATTAGCAGTGATACCTTCTTTACCGTGCTGTACAACGATAGTGATGAAGTTTTCTCGATCTGCCTTATCCATTGGTTTTGCAGACTTGAATTAAACTATTTCCAAATTTGAAGTGCCATAGTGTCTTTCCTTTATGCATACAACAAGAGAGAGAGTCAGTTAAGTAAACCTAAACCCGATTATTGTACTTGGTTGTTTTCTGGTGCACCCATGAATGAATCAATGAACGCACGTAAGTCATCGAATGTTTCGTATTCATCTACAGCAAATACATGCTCAGATGCAGTACGGAAATATTCAGTTACATTGTATACTTGACGGCAGTAATGCACCCATCACACAGAACAACGTGTAATGCTAAGAGTGGCTAGAGATCACTTCGATTTTCGCGGTGTTACCCGCAGCACCTTGATCCACTAATTCGGTGCGGAATGATACAGGTGCCTGATGACGATACACTGTTTGCATTGATTACCACCGCTTTTCACTAATGCATGGTAATAATACTTTTCAAGGTTTTCATCGTTAAGTAAGTTTTTCAATTGTGAACTCAGGCATTAGCTGATACATACCATTGACATAACCGATGATTGAACGGAAGATGCTGGTTACTAGTCATGAACGATATTGGTTTTTCGCTTCTTCGCTTTCGAGATGCTTTAATAGAGTCGAATAATTGGCGATCCATTTTCGGCACAGGCTAAAACACGATACATGATCACGTTGTTGTTTTTCAACTGCTGGGTTTTACTGGTTGGCACATCTTCTTGAGTTTCAAGTGCTTCTTGTACATCGCTTCAGATTTAGCGAGCTTTAACTTCTTCTACTGCCACATTTTTCGTTTGTTTGTTCAGCCATTTTAAAATACCTTATTAGTAATTTTGATTAGAGGATAGCGGAGGACACATACTGTCTAAAGAAAAAGGGTGGAGGAAAGGGGATAACCTAACCAACAGGTATTATAATTGGTTAGGCCAATGAAATGAACCCCCACCCTTATACAGGAGTATGAGTAAACCGTTATCGATTAGTCTGAAAGACCACCCCATACTTTCTTCACTTTATCATGATCCATGATGTCATTGTTGTTCAATGAAGCATATTGGGTCGATGAAGTTGGATATAACCTTTACGAACGATTTTCTCATCCGGATAAGGTTGTTGAATTTTTGCTTCACGTTTTTGTAAAACACGGATTTGGCTGTGTTTACCAATACCAGCTTTTAAGCGATGCTTGTTCTAATTCTTTATTTTTGTCGAGGACTTTCTTCGTTAAAGAACCGAACTCGATTGCTACCGCTGCAGCCACGTCTGATTTTGCTTCATCGTGAGCTGTGATAGAAAGCTTTCAGTAATACCTTCTGGTAATGCTTCTGCAATTGCACCTTTTTCTACAGTACCAACAGCCATTTTTTCATCAACGATGATTTTTACCTTTGATTTTCAAGAATAAGATTAACGCGTTCAACTTTACTTAATTTAGCCATGAGATTTCTCCTATTAAATTTGTTTTAGACTAAGTTTATATTGCAATATATACTTAAATCGGAACGAGATAAGTACATGAGTTAAAGTGAGATGGTAGAGATTGCTACCCGTACTATCAAGTAGATAATTTACCTTTTATAATAACCTATAGAAACGGGTAGGATTAGAAAGGTGGATCATCATAATCGCACCCTGGACCATCAGTATCTGATACTAGTCTATTTGGGTCTCCACTCTCATAGATCTCATCGCTAACACGACCACCTACAATATAGGATACAACACGCTGGTCTGCAGTAGACGAGCACTATCTATACTACTACGCTAAAATGCTGCAAGTTCATTGGTCTGCAATTGGTGAATCGTTATCTCGTCAAAAATTCCACCGTAGAATCTCAGCGCTTTTGGCGAGTAATTCAATTTCTTTTAGTTCGCTGATGATAATAACCATTTGAACCTAAAATACCCGTATTGTATTCACCTCTTGGTTTACCGTTCTCATCGTTACCATATTCTGCTGAACCGAACAATGATGTCTGACGATGGAAAACAAAGAAGTACCCACTGACGCTGTCATAATACACGCTGAGGCATCCACCGAGTAATAGTCATCATAACCAAATGGAATAACTTGATTACAGTGAGATCTACTGTATCAGTAACATCTTTTGATTCGAGTGTCTCTGTATCAAAATCGATGACATGCGAATTCGATCAAATAACATTACGGCAAATCGATACGTGTTCTCAGCGATCCATCCATATAAATATTTCGCATCTGGTTTTACCTGCAATACCTTTACCCACTTTATTTCTACGGTTGATGAGTTCAACGTTATCAACTAACACATCGCTACGTAAATCAGTAATGAGCACCAGTGCAAATTTAGTTGGTTTAAGTCTTCTTGTGACAGCAGGTTCAAATGTAACTACTGGTTCACTTAAACTAAGACGAGTAAACTTCTTACCTTCAGTACTAGTTCTGTGATACAGTTTCAAAAGTTTCTCATCACGGATAAACAGTTTGATTTCGGTATAAACTGCGTATCCTTTTTCTTTTGGTTTATCGTTTACGAACACTTTTCGAACTCCTTTTCTTTTCTTGTTGTTCAATGAGATAATGTTCCAACACTTGAAGTCTTTCTTCTACGCGTTGGTTAACATGATCTTGTGCATCTCTGTCGGGAATCTGGATACACGTTCCTCGACAAGTTTAAGTCTATCATCAAGATGATTGTAATCTTTGACTAAGACTTCAATTTATCTCGCTGTTCTTCCATCTCATGCACTGCACCATAAAGTGCGAAGGTTGGAAAGATTAAACAAAGCGACCATATCACAAATAGTGTTATTCCTGTTAATTTTAGGAAGGGTCTTAATTGGTGATTTACGTTCTTGTTTAAAACCTGATAATTAAAACCCATGGTGTCCTCCTATTAGACGATTGATTAGGGGCAATTTAAGTTAAAGATAAAGTACCATATTGATACTTTACCCATGGGGATAATATCACTTTTAAACGAAGATAAAATGGTTCTACCCAATACCATGTATCCAATAAAAACTAAATATAACTAAAAACATTAAGGTCGAGACCAAAATGAATGAAATTAATATAGTGGAGTTCTGTCGCGAAGATGGACGAGTTGCATTATCACTCGAATATCTCCGAATCAGGAATAAACTTAAAAATTGCATCAGAATAAATGTCTACGTGATGGTGGCTGTTTGGTCTACGCTTATCGCCTAGAAGAACTTTCTCGTTTAGACGAATTACTCCGTGATACTTGCTATAGGTATCTCGAAATGATCGTCAAAACAAACATCCTACCTATAAATGGATTCGTGAACAAATCAGTTCTTATAGTGGGTTGTTATATCAAAACGATTTATTTAGTCCTCGTTGTCAGATGACAAGACACGTGGCATCCATCTTCCGATGTACGTGGTAGGTGAAAATAAATCTGATCGTTTTGGTGGCTATCAAACCCGTTGCAATGGCCGTATCGTGAGAAAAAAGAAACCCAAGTCAGCTAGATCCCAAATCACATGATCCACCTTCATCTGAGCAGTATAAGGATAAATATCATGCTGAAACAGGGATGAGAATACCAGGAGATCCATGCACAAATGACTTATCCGTTCAAACATGTTAAAGACAAACAAGATTTCAATCAGCCATTAGGTGGGTTTATTGGAAACAAACCATGGAAGAGAGAAGAACTTAAATAAAGTTCATAGACTTGTACCACCGAAAAGTTAAACCTTTCGTAGCTTATGATGATGGGTATCGATGATAAGCGACAGTGATAATATCTTCAGAGATAGATCTGGATCTAATCCTAATGTGATTAAAAGACCCATCAAGGCCAGATTGGGCAATTATTATTAGGTAAAGTTTGTTCCACTGAAGGACAACGAAAAAGTAGCACCGCAACAAAAAGATCGTGAGGTTATTTGGTTGTATTAATCTTCACAAGGAGACCTTGGTTCCTATAACAGACCAAGTAGGCCGTGTTGGTGGTTGGGTGGTCCAACTAAAAGCAGAACGTCAAACTTCGGATACTTATATGCCGATGTATGCATTATATCTTCCTGGTAACCCACTTCCGTTAAGATGAGGCATCGATATGATGCCTCTTAATTTGTTCGATAACAACGAAATCAGGGGGTCCGAAGACTCCGTATATTAATGATTAAGGTTCGAGATTGTAGCGCACGCCAGTGTTCTCCGATCTTGTTTCGAACTGACGATTAAGCCACTCATCTAATTTGCCTTTAACGCTTCCAGTCAGTTCAGTAACCTTCCTTTCTGAAACCTTTTTGGTTTGTTTACCGATATCAACGTTGTTACTCAGTACCATAGTGACTTCGTTTTTGTTTGTATATAAGTCAAGAACGGCCAACTATCTGAACCTCTGATTGGTGGGCTCCATATGGCATGATGGAGATCCCACCTTCGCCCCTATATTGATTTCAGTCATGATCGTTGTTTCCATAACCATAAACCTCAATGATGCGATGAACAAGATAATCTTTAATCAGATCAGCGAATGCGCATCTCTTCTTTTGATTTCTTGATATCACGAAATGTGGTAATCCTCTCAGCCATATAAAAGCCTCCTCATCTATTCAAATTTAAGGACTATCTTCTTACGGGATATTTCGACAGTGGTTCTCGTACAAAACGGTATACCGATAATAAAAGCATATTGGCTGTGGCATCGTTCGGTCGACCTTTAAAATCTTCACATCATTCATATCAGTCGATAATCAAAGTCATCTACGAAACAGGTTGTTTTTATGTTTGGTTTGCTGAAGGATGGTAAATCCTGTTGGTAACTGAACATGCTCAAACTTTAAACAATCACGAAAATAATCATGATTAATCTTCTCACAATGACATGTATCTTCTTACTTGAGAAACTCATGATCTCTGCACGAGAAGGTGCGGGAACATTCCTGGATACTAACATGAGATCCATGACTACCCCTTAGATGAACGTGTTGCTTCCTCACCACCAATAAGAGTTTTAAACTCACGAGACATCAGCGTTGTTGCATTCCAATTTCCGTAACGTGATCTTGTGGAACAACCAGTTATCGAAAGTACGATTCTGATATCATCGAGAGATAATACTGACTCTTTCGAACATCAAAATGAACATCGAATTTGTTTATCACAACAACCTTACTCGTTGGTTCTTTATATCCGTAATTGATCTCTCGATATTCGCCGAACTCGTGATTATCATCTATAAACCCGCAGTGGGTAATACTGATAACACCTTCAACCAAATCAGGGTACAACATGAAATACAAATTCATCATCATGCTTCATTCTTGCTGCCTCAATAAGATAAGCGTTTATCCCATGAACAATATCATGACAAACAAGTAGTTTGCTGATCGATTCTTCAAAGGGATCTAAGCTTGGGGGTAGTGTCCATCGGCCAGAACTTGAGTATTTGGGATATTGTTTACGAGTTGATTATAGATCAGAGCAGTAGCATTGGTCGCTAACCGTTTCTGCCCTGGATCATCGTAGTTATCATCATATGCCATATTGCTTCTCCGGATTCTTTGGTTTAAGGTTGATCACAAGATATTGCGATGCGACTGTTGAGAAAATCTCACCATGTGGCAATTGAACAGGTCTTTTAACCAACTATCAACAATCGAGTTGTACTCAGGATTGTATTGTTTTGCGACCAATGAATTAAGGAATCGCTCAATACTGTCTACCTTAAGGTCAACTTCCGTTTGTTGTTCAAGATAAACGAATTGGGCATCCTGTTGCTTCGCTGATTGCCAGTGATGCGTGATCGTAATTACACGAGTATCAATATCGTAATCCACGTTGAAGGGTGATCGTTGTATAGCTTTCTTAGCGACTTCTTTCAGATGAGCCTGCACGGTATACGGAATGTACTTTCTGGCGATATCTGAGATAAGGTCATTGAGTAACTTAGACTTAAACTCACGCTCTTGTTTGGTCTTAGGTTTCTCTTTAACCACACCTGCTGTTTCAAGGGATGAAGCGAGTCCACTTTTTAAGGCTATAATCAAACCAGGTCATACACCCTCCTGTTTATCAATGAACTCAATTGAGAAGTGTTTACTTCTGATAGTGTAAACCTCTCTACCATTTGGTAGTCTGATTGGGCAACACAACCACTCTTTTAAGTTCCTTCTGTAAATCATCACGTAATACAATACTACCATTAATGAGATTTCGTAGGCCAGCAAGATTACCTAATGAAACTTTCGTGTAATGGGTCGTCTCCCTGAGCATAACTCACATCAAACTTACCGCAATTATCATCTTCACCCTCATCAAGATATCGCCCAACGTGAGTGATACTAAGCGTACGGATGTCCGAGCGATAAGATATTTCAAATCTAAGATTCTTACCGTAATGACGAATACCCATATTCATCAGAAAACTTTCTGCTGAGAGCGCAACATCCCGACCTAGGTTACACTCTTTGATCTGATCTTGTATTTTCCTAATTTCACAATATCAGCTTAGGACTCAACAGTTGCATTCATATCGCGACCATTTGCAATATTGTATACAATACGGGAAAGATAAACTTCTGACATGGTTAATATAATATTTTTCTAATGCGTTGCTCATTCTTGGTCTCCTTTTAAAAATCCTTCAGTAATTCCAGTATAAAGTTCAAAAGTTGATTTTTCTTGCTACTGGATAGGTTTTATATTCTTTATCCATGTAGAAACCTAACTGATCATCAAGTAATGCTGCATCCATTTCAATATGATCATATTTAGTACCTTTAACGTATTTGAATTTAACAAACTCACTTGCTTTGATTGGGATATTGATTTCATCATATTCGAAAAGCATAGCCAAGCTGTTTTGGTTCAAGTTCAACATTGATATGAACAACGAGCTGTCCTTCCCTCAATATACAAGTTACCACCGCAGATAGTACTTTAACTGGATCACGTGAATTACGGCATGCGATCTCAAGTCGATTTATCAGTGAACTCGTAAGCAGCGACATGTCTGCTTTTATGCGTACATACGAGTACGCTTTTTCACCAGTGTTTGATTGTATTCCATATCTCCTCCTATTAGAGATAAAGTTAAAATGTTTTTAATTAAGTACTTAATGAGAACATCTTTATTCTCATAGAAATAATATACACTTTGTAGCAATCAATATAAAAGGCTTTACTACTATATAGAATTTTCGATATACATAGGCAAATATTTATCTATATAGGGAGGGAATTGTACTATGAGTAATATCTATGACAATAATAAACCAATCACTCTACTTGCTGCACAGCGTGTTCAGATTAGGGAAAAGGTATTAAACAATACGAAGTTATTAAAGCGTTATAGTAGACTTGATTTGATTGATGTACATGATCACACGAAGAGTGTTTTAATCCGTAAGCTACCAACGATCATCAGAGCAAAGTTTGAGGAAAAGTACCCCACCATTTAAATTAGCGTTCACCAATAACGACAATGCACTACGTTGTCACTATATCTGGAATAACCGTGCGTTGGGTTACTTTTGGGTGTGTTGTTAGATGATGATGGGAATTACATGGTCTCTTATGATACACCAAAACGTTACACCTGTTGAGATGTTTAGACCCGATGGGAGTTCGTATACGGTGAACAAGATTACACCAGCTACAAATGGATTTGATATGAACCTAATTCCTAATCTCCCGTTTGGTGTAACCAGTTTCATTATGACTATACGGCTAAATGGATGATTGCGATTACTAAGCGAGAAGATAACAATCAACTTGAACTTCGTATCCTACCACTTAACGGAAATGATCAAGAAAAGAATCCAACAACTTGAAAGACATCTTAATCAACTTATCCAACCTACCGCTTCAGTAACTGATGGCGATGATAAGCGTTATTTAATCGATGTTGAGTTTGCTGATATCTATTCCACAGTCATGCACTATAATCCACCTGTTAACAAGGATGGATTAAATACTTCTGAATGCAGGTATCTTTGATAAGATCGCCATGTATGATACCAGAGAAGAAGCGAAGACCAAAGACTAATCAAATGAGACTACTTCGGTAGTCTCTTATTTCTATTGTCAATTTAAAATCGTTAATATAAAGCGCATAGAGCGATTATTAGATATAGAGATGATAAATTATACCAACCTATAAATAAAAATGCATTAGAGAGCTTTTTAGAGGCCTTATAATCGATATTTAGATCGAAAAGAAAAGCGGACAAAAGAGAGAGAGGATATCGATCGATATCCTCTATACTTTAACCTTAACTTAACAACCAACTAGATATAGGTGTCATCAAATTTGGCATCCTGATACGCTTTCGTATTTTGGATGTTCTTCATGTAGTCACCATAACTCTTTTGAGGTTGTTGTGGTTTCTAGTAGTTATTACCAGTGTTATTGTAGTTCGGCTTGTTATCGCGTTTCATTTCACTTGGTGGGTTTAATAACTCATGCTGGATCTGGAACCCACATTTTGCACCCACAGTCGCTTTTATCGATTAAAGGCTGATTCTCATAACCCATCATGTTGCTATAGAAATCTGCAAAATCTACGTCACCAATGAAATAACCATCTTGATGAAGATTGCCCGCATTATCGAGATACTGTTTTAATTTCTCTTTGATGGTATTTAGTTGTTCTTCTGAGTGAGAAGAGAGACTATAAACATGCTGGGATAATTTTTCTTACTTTTGTTCATTCACGAAAAATACGTAAGATGAGCTTACTCATGTAATCATAGAAGTAAGTAGTAAAAACCAAACTCGGCTTCTTTCATCGTAGCTGGATCAAAAACCATTTTTACTTGGCATCACCTGACGCATTTGGAAAGCTTCACCGGTTGCTTTACTGGTAAGATCTAAAAACGTTAACCTCAGCTGGTTCATAGTGAAGTTCATATCCGTATCCACCTTGAGTGGTTGATAAACGGAAGTGATTAAATAAACGATCGATCACTAAGTAATCTACCTGGATACGACCTTCTTCGACTTTCACTTGGTATTGGGCTTTCTTAGGATTCGTTTCATGTAAGATGCGATCCGCTGCTTTCATCTTATACAACGTACCTTTCTCACCATGGTTGACGATATCTAATAAATCCAAACGACCAAAGCGTTTCATTAACCCACCAACACGGCTAATGGTTTCAGTATCACGGATACGGTGAGGCTTAACAAGGACTAAACCTTTTTCTTTGTTCTCTGACATATCCCAAAACTCCTTAACTCAATTCTATTTAAGTATTCGATTCAAAAAAAAAATAACAAGGGACAATAACACTTCATTACCTACCCTTGTATCGAATATGCGGACATAATCGAGAGATACAAACTACGTATCTCCTTTGGTTCAAAAATAGGGTGACTTGATGACTTCTCTAAACCGACTCACATTAGACTATTCTTACTTTGATACGTGATATCAGGTTTAAGTATCGGTTTTACGATTTAGGCGATGATAAGACCGCGATACTGACTCTTGCCGTACCTGTCTTGATCATGTCTAGTTTCTTGGCGGCACCTTGACTGACATCAAGGATACGACCATGTTTATAAGGGCCTCTGTCATTGACCTTCAAAACAGCACTTTTCCCATTACTGAGATTGGTGACTTTAATTTTTACTTCCAAGGGGTAATGTCTTATGCGCTGCCGTCATGGCATTCATATTAAACACTTCCCCAGTTGCAGTTTTACGTCCATGATGGAAACTTCCATAATAAGACGAGACACCCGTTAAACGGTGCGTGTCTGGATAGGCTTTTGCTTCACTTATTCCTGGTAAGAAATAAACTCAACAAGGCTGCATAAATGCCCCATTCGATTTCTTCATACTGGCATACTCCAAGTCTGGATACTTTCAATCTTGGTTTTGCTTTTAAGCAGAGTTAAGAAAGTTTAATATCACTACAAGCGTACTAAAGTAAAAAGAAGTTTAGCGTGAAGATTTACATCCATCATCAAGTCATGTAGCTTATATACTACACTAAGATAATATAGCCTCGTAGCATCACATAGCCGAGCGGCCACCCATCGCACCATGAAGCCTCGCTAAAGCCAACTCGATCCGACCGCCGCCGGCTCTCAAGTTTCTCTCTTAGGTTTTTCTTTTTCTCTAAAGAAAAAGCAATAAAACATTTCCCAGATAATCCAGAATATATAAAATCATCAAAACGTTTACTTGATACGTTTTTGTTGATTTTATATATTTGATATCATAACCATTGATTTGGTAAATCCTTAGTATACTAGGCGGTATATAAACCGCCATAGTAATCTTTCTTAAAAACTAAAGTAAAAAGGATTTACTCAAATAAAGATCATTCCCTGGTAAGATACTTCTTACCAGACAGGAATGAGATAAAGCAAGATGTTACTTATGTAACATCTTTTCCTTTTTCCTAAAATTAAATTTATTTAATTTTTATAAAAATAAAAATTCTTAAGGGGAAGGGTAGATAATTTATGTAGTGTAATGAAGATGATGTGTATGAATCTGAATGAAACGGAATAAATTATCTGGGTTAGTTCCAATACAGAGAGTGTAATGAGTAGTATACGGATTGAGTATAATACGAATGAACGACATCCTCCACCGAAAATTAAACTAGTAGTATATAAGGGCGAAGCCCCTTATATATAGTGATCGAACAGTAACATATACTACAAAAATATAATAATATATTACATTTAACATTACACTTAAGAGATAGAGATAATGGAGAGATGAGAATACCTTATCTCTCTTATTTTTGTTGTTATATAGAGATAAGATAAAAAGAGATACATTGTAAGAGAGTAGTATGATACTAAGAGAGTATACTTACTAGAGAGATTAATCGTAATACCTGAATATAGGAGATAATTAGATATCTACACTTATACTAAGATAGAGAAAAGAGAGTAATAAGTAGAGTAAGTATAATAAAATTCGTATTCGGAATTTTTGGAGAAAAGATGACGTATTGGATAACAGAAGGACCCTAATGAGATGGGTGCACAAGCTGGGACGAATGGATATACGAGTATTACCAGGTGGTACAATTATGCAATGGGGAAGATTACCAGGTAACCACGATGGAGCATGGCATAATTTTTCCGACACCATTTCCTAACGTGTGCTATAATGTGGTGGTTACTCCTCATGATAGTGCGATGAATAACGACTTTGAGAACCCGCATATCGGTGAGATCAGACGAGGATATGTTTTTGGGCAAGGGTAAATATGATTGGCAGTTAAATAATGCGACCTTTTATCGCACTTTGGCCGATAGGATAGAGAAGGATATTGAGTTATGACGTATTGGATGAAAAGTGCGCCGGGGAATCTAGAACCCAAGACAGCAGAGAACGGTTATAGTATACTACCTGGTGGGATGATGATCCAGTGGGGTGGGATACCAAATGAGTATGATGGTGGATGGCATAATTTCCATACTCCTTTCCCAAATGAATGTTTTATGGTGTTAGTCAACCAAGCGGATGTATCAGGTGACTTTGAAAACGTACGGGTCAATAATATCGAACGAACTCTGTTTTTAGTGCATATGGTAAACATGCTTGGCATGCCAATGGCGGGCAGTATATCGCTATAGGGAGATAAGAGATGACTTATTGGATAACAGAGGCACCCTGATACTGAGCGATACGCAAGGTGGTGAAAATGGATATAGTATCTTACCAGGTGGTGCTATTATTATTTGGGGGACTTTTTACCGGTGATGGTGATAAGGTTTTTACTTTCACCGTGCTTTTTCCGAATAACTGTTTTTGCGGTAAACTTCACCGGGACATCAGGTCAACGAGTGAACCCTAAGCTTGCAAGTAAAGATCGTTTTGGGTTTTGTGGTACACCACCGTGAGGAGTAGACGAAGTGGTCATAGTAGACGTGCGGTTAACACCGACTATGAAGCAATTCACTACGTTGCTGGTGGGTAACTAAGTGTTTAAAGAGATACATCAAATGATGTATCTCTGCCTTATGTCCCTTACCAATGCCATGTGTCTATAATCAATGAGATAGAATATGAGTTTTAGTAATTTAAAAAGAGATCTTCGATCATTACTGTGAGACGGAGATCAATCGTAAGCTACTTGAGAGTTTAATGAAATGGCGTAATCGTTTTACAGCCGTAATAGTGAACATGTGGGATTTTTCTCTACGGCATCATTTTGGGTTATATATCCCGAAATGGATGAGTAGTGATGATGATGTTTGGTTAAATGAGATTTTAGGGATCGACGAGGATAGAGGTAGCTGACTTTCGTTTATGCGTTACCGACGATCAATAGAGATTTTTAAAGTCAGTAGTAATATCTTAAGTATCGGATGGTGTATTTGATGCATCGTGCCCATACTTCAAAAACTTTAAGTCAAAAAGAACGTGATAATTTAAAGCTTGTGATCATGGAGATCATGGTAGCCCGTTATTTGACCTCTGTGATGAATAATTACTTCGTCGTGGTAAAACCTCACCTGAGATTAGTACCGAGGTCTATGAGCGTTTAACGCGTCGATTCGATCTTAAAAGTAGCCGGTAACTGGAAGAACTGGATCGAAATGAAATCCGAGTTGTTTGTAATTGGTGATGATCAACGTGCTGATGCAAAATATGCGAAGCAGAAGTATTCGATACTTTTGATGATGAATTGGTAGTACGTAAGCTAATAGTGTAAAATCTCAGATCAATAAGTCGATCGTAGAGATCAATGCGGTATTTAGACAGGTATTGGATGATCAAGAGAAAGTAATTGCTACCTCAGCATTAAGCATGAGTGTAGATGGATTATACCTTGGTGATTTGGTTAGACAACAAAAGTCAGTTCTTCACTACCAAGATAAAGATCTTCACCGATGAGAATAGTTTTATCAAAGAAGATCTTTTATACGTGATCGAATCTTCCATACCAACCTTGGTGAAAAGTACATTCCGTGAAACCTTAAAGCTTTTATGGTACGTAATCAGTTTACACCGAAATGGAAAAATAAAAATCTTAGATGCCCGTCATGACGTTATGATCTATAGTCTGGCTTTAATCCAATCAGAAGGGTTGAAAACCAATGACTTGGTTCAGATCGCTCATCGTTTACGTCAAAAACCTGCTATCAGGTAAAGCTAACGATAAGACTTTATTGTCAGTACGTAAATTAGTCGATGGGTTTATCTATGAAGTGAAACCAAAACTAAAAAGGTAAATTAGTTTCTTTAGAACGTTCAGCGGTGATGCTGTATATTATCTTACGTACACTTGCGATGAACTATTATAAATCTTAAGAAATAAAAGTTTATTTTGTTTTGTACTATTATGTGGAAACGTGATAACTCCTATGGGTCACGTGATCGTGACTTTATCATACGCCCACAGTTTTCTAAAAAGATCAGCTGGGAGTAAGTATTTTCTTACTCCCTTGCTCGATTATATGAAATGAATTTGATTGGCAGATCAGTCAGGTATTCTTGATAAGAAATTGATGATTCAGTTAAGCTATCCATATGGATTCTTCATTGGAATCCTCCTTATGAAAGTTGAAGTTGAAAATAGAAAGGCCTGGATTACCTAGTAAGTACAACGAAAGTGGTTTTGTGCTCTGTTTCTCACGTTTTTCTTAAGACGTTGTAGACTTTTCTGCCAATCACCCTCTTTGGTTATGGGGTTAAGATATCTTTTGGCCTGTTTGCGTTTGGATCTTTTTGCATCCTAGCATATGGCAGTTCTCCATTGTTAATTAATAATATTTCTTTCCCCATAACCAAACCCTTTTTCGTTCTGAATGGCGTAGTGTAACTATACGGGTTGATTAGCATCTTTCCCTTAAAAATTTATCCTAGCCTTTTACCTCACCATGTTTCATGGTGTTTCCTTTGATGATTGTCCTCTGGCTGGAGTGGCTGTTCAGAGACGAAACCCTAAGTCTACCCTGGTGACAACAATCAATATTATCGACATGTACCATCTATTAATTTGTTCATCTTATCTCACCACTTTTTACCTTCTTCGGCAGGGTGAGATGAATACTGCGCTCCGTATGGTAATGTTACATATCCATCTCACCAGGGTGACGCCTTATCCTATAATAACAATACTACTTGATTAACATTCAAATTCCCTGGGCATCTTTATGATGCCCTTTTCTTTTGTCGCTATGGATTTAAATTCTTACTAAGGTAAAAGATAAAAATGTTCTAAAGACGGTTACTAGGACAAGAGCTGGTTTCGAATGAAACTTTTTATTTGTAAACTAAGTGAAATAGAAGAAATGATTCCTGTTTAATAGTTACATTATACTATAGTCGTGTTTAATCCGTCTTAATCACGCCGTGTAGCGTTATTTAGTTATAACCTATACGATTCATCGTCTGAAGTGAGATCGTCGTCCTATGCTTGTTATATTGCGTTCTCTGACATCGAGTAGCGAGTTCACGGCCGCAAAAGGATTAGAAGTGTATCTCAAGATCTAGTGATCTTCATTTAAACGATGAGACAACAAAAATAGAGGCATCCCTAGGGATGCCTCTGATTCTGTCCGTTATATTGCTATAACGTATCACTAAGTTAGCCAACTGCTACACCCATGGTAGCAGAGCGTTCTTGTTGCGCTTTATCAGTCGCAAAGTTAGCTTTCATCTTAGTGGTATGCTCAGTACGAGCCATTTTGTAGTTTTTGTTGCATGATACCAGTGCTATCAGCTGAAGCTAAATCATCGTAAACTTTGATTTCGCCTGCTTTCACGATATCTTCATAGGTGTCACCTCAGTATGCACGGCGGTCTACTGAAGCCATACCGCGGTTTCAAGAGATTGCAAGATGTTGTTGCAAAGTACTTTTTGTACCGCTGTTAATTTCTTGAAGACAAGTAAATTTAACAGTTACCTCAACAGTCTCATGCGACCTGCAGTTTTATCCATTTTCACCCACACGATCACCAGCGTTATCTGGCATCATGTTAGTACACAACCATGCGTTCACTGCATAGGTGCAAGTTGGATCTGGTTCGATGTAGATACAAGTAGCCGCAATGTTTTTCAGGCATTAAGCTGTAAGCATTGAATGCAGCTGATTTACGATTGTTGGTTTCGGTGATGTATTTTTGGGTAGTCACCACACCAGGGATTTGAGTAATCGGATCACCCATACCCATCACAATCCAAGTTTCGAAGAATAAACTGATACCACGACCGACAACATCATCCCAAGTATGAGTTGGTTCTGATTTTTCACGGGTAGTACGAGAGAATACATCGAATACCTCGTTTGCACCTACGTTAGTTTGAACGTATTCAGCTTTTAATAGAAGAATCCAAACCAGAGATTTTTCTTAGATTTGTTTTCCATCAATGCTTTAAACGCACGAACCATTGATTTACCGTTATCGTTACCGATGTATTTGAAGAACAAAGGTACTTCTAATACGAAACAGAGAACGTTATTACGGGTGTATGGTGTATTGGCATTCAATACACGGAAGTCGGTACTAAGACCATTCTGACCATCCACGTCAAGACGTGCAACAACATCAGAAACACCGTTAGCAAGACCAACTTTATTTTTAAGAACTGAGTCTTTTGCGGTGAGAACTCGTCCATTACGTAAAGTACCACTAGGCATTTGTCAAGTCCTCCATGCGTTTTGCAACCACGAATGATTTATTCAAGGTACGCATATTTGGACCATATAAATCTACTTTACATGTCCAGCTATAGCCTTGAGCTTGGTCTTTCGTGTCTTTGTAAGTATGCGGAACAACCACAACACGGTCATCATAACGACCACGTACACGGTCACGGATCATGGTGTCAGATAACTCCATGAAATCTTCATCAGTTAGTTTACTGTTACCTGCTAACTCTGCCCATACTTGGAAACAAATATAGTCGATATCGCAGATGATTTGCATTGTGATATCAGAAGTTAAGATAGAAGTATCGTTTTTGTAAACTGTTTTCAGACCAGGGCAGAATACTACACGGTCAGATTTGTTGATGAAGTATGATACACCGTTATCCCAAGAACGAATACGAGATTCAACTGGGATGTAAGCATTAGTTACTTCTTTACCTTCCAATACGTGGTTGTATGGAGGCGCATCATAACCATAACCAGCAAGCATACCACCAGGTTGACCCATGTATTGCGCACGCATACGTGCTACTTCATACGACATAGGAACGTATTTTTTTATAACGTGGGTTATTGATTAGTTTCATCGCTTGTGGGATGATTACCGCACGTAATGAGCCTGTACCGAATAGTTCAGATTCTACGTAGTTACGTGCTTTAGAAACAAGGTTTGCACCGATTGATTCTTCTGCATCCACAACTGGTGCTTGGTTAGGGTTGTTGATGAAGTCACAAGTACTCATCGTTAGGTTAGCTTCTTGACGTACACCAAGTACTTTGTAAAGACTTACTTTAGTTTCAGTAGAATAACCTACGTCGTATACTTGACGGAATGGATATTTACCTTGGTCTCTCAAGTGGTTGGGTGTAATTCGTTACCGGTTGCCATGGTATCAAAGATTTCTTTTAACTAATGCGTCAAAGTTTTTATTGTTCATAGTACCATCGCCGCCACCAGTTAACCAGAAGGTTTTACCACTGTCCATAGAGATCGCATCATTGCTATCTAATTCACGTTGTACGTAAATTGCGTTGTAAGGACGGTTGGTGTGGTCACGACCAGTAAAGAAGTTGATAAGATGTTTACCATCTTTAACACCTTCAGTAGTGCTTAACGCAGTATTGTTGGTTTGTGCTTCAACTTTATACATTTCACCTAGAACTTCTTCTAAGTTTTTCGCGATATAGATGGAAGCTACCGATATCACCACTAGGTTTGCTGGTTTGCCGCCACGAGTATCGAAGTCTTGATAACTATCTAAGAAAATTTCTTCGAAGTCGATAGAAGCATTACCTGTATTGATATCAAATGCACCTTCTTTGAATGAACAAAGAACCGCATTACCACCGGTTTGAGTTTTAACAACAACACCATCTGCACGTTCATTTTGACGTGTTAATACTTGGATGTTGTAAAGATAAGCTTTTGATCTAACAATGTGCTTACTTGCGCATTGGTCAAGCTCACCACGTTTGTTAGGTGCACTAAAACGAAGACCGATGTTGTTACCAGATTTACCTTTCCATTGTGCTTTTTGAATTCAAAGATTGGAGAGATTTTTAGATTGACTGGTCGCATCATCGTACTTGTAATGTACCAGTACGAGTTTCTAATGTACCAAGTTTGCCATCTGATGGCATTGCGATCACGCGCCATCTTGCAAGGATGCCTTCGATTGGTTCTTCAGTACTTAATACGATTTTGTTGTTCGCATCTACTTCGTGTTCACCAGAAACAGTACGAACTGTTTTACGGAACTGAGGTGATTTAACCCATTCGATTGCTAAACAAATACGTGCTTCTGCTGGCATGTCTTTTGGATGAAGACGTTGTACCATCATTGGATTGCCGTATTCTTTTAAATAGGTTAGCAAAAGGCGTTGCTAAAGTACCATAAGGGCTCTTTTCATCAAAGATCTCTTCCCCGAATAAAAGCGACTGCAGAAGAAGCAGAGCTAATTACTGCATTGAATGGACCTTTACTTGCATAAGTAAATACCACAGGTAAATGCATCGGGATCTCTGGTGCAACGTAAGGAACAGCACGGATGGATTCATCCTTCGTACCCGGATACCAAATCAGCGGGGTACTATTGTGCGGCTCAAATGTAGCCATAACCATAGAGAAACTCCTCTTTATTTATTGGTTACTAATATATTAGTTTTATTATCTCACCCAGTACTAGATGGAGATAACCGTTATTGCTCTTGAGCTATCAAAGTAAAAATAAAGTAGGGTGACTAGAATTCCTACAGTTCCCACTATTAATAAACTCCTTAATTAAGAAATTTATGTCGTTTTTATACCCCAGACATAAGGGGTCTACCCTCGGTCTTTCGCTTATGAAATGGCTTAAGATCTAGGGTGGGTCGATTTTACGACATATGATACGAACTCTGTAGACTTTTACACCCTAGACGTAGGCAGTTAAAAAAATATGGAGTATGACACTATAAACCACATTTAGCTAAATGAGTATATAAAAGATGAACATGAAAAGTCCTTATGAGACCATGGTTCTGCGTCGATCTAACATTAGTAAACTCGAGCAGAAATTAAAAAGAAATGGTGATCACTAAGCAAGTGAAGTCGATTGACCAAGAAGGAAATATGATTTCGACACCTATCGTATTTTAGGTGTAGCAGGTGATGTAGAACTTCCTTATTTCTACCAACCGATTATCATTGAGTTGCCAGAACAAAAACCAACGATTATTGTTGACTTCCGTTTTTATGTAGGTGTAAAATTAGAAAATGATATCATCCATCGTAATAAAAACTAATGAAAGTACTAACTTTATTATGGTGTATGCGATCGCAACGGGTGAGTGGATGAAAGATGCGGATTCGTTAATCTTAACGCAAGATTTACCAATTAATACTTATGGTGCATTAGTTGCTGAAACAGTCGCACGTCGTTTAGGGTTTAGATCCAGAATCAACATTACGCCTGATGGCAGCATTCCAATTGTTCTATGCAACTCGTACCGTAAAAGATATCCAAAATATTAAACCAGAAGAACTTGCTTCAATTGCAACGATTCTCTCTCGTAAGATGAAAGTGGATATCGGTACACACACATGCAGATCGTTGAAATGTTAGATGCTTCTGATCTGAAGGATATCGATTCATTCATGAAGAAAATTCGTGAACTCGCATGGTCACCACGTCTATCTAAATTAAGCGTAGGGTGATTTAACAATCATGCTTGCAGGTGGTTGGATCTCTCAAGGTAATCCAAAAAGAAACCATGGCAGTAGCGATCGAATATCCACCGGCATGGCTTGCTATTAACTTTACTTGTGCGAAGAATAAGTTCTATCAAAAATTACCGTTAGGTCAAATCATGAAACGTTTTAGATCGTAATGGTACTCTAGGAACATTCGTAAGTAGTAATACCGCGAAATACTTCGGTCCAGTATACGAATAATTTTATTTAATAAGGAAAACAGAAAACATGGCTGTGATTAGTCCTTATTATCAAGAATATCTTATCCAACATGCCGCTAAAGCTTGTCTGGTGTAGCCCTTATGAAGATGAGCAATATATCATCGAGGCTGCCCAGCTTACTGATGACAATGGGGATATTATTGATACCATGGTGTTTGAGCGTTTATTATCGCTCCCTAATAACACCGACCGTTTCCACATGTATATGATCGGTGGGAACTACCCGGATGAGTTTAACTTATCTACCCATAAAGAAAGATGGATACCAATTACAGAATGGTGCTTAGAAGCTGACTTCCTTGTTCGTATTTATAATGATGCGGGTATTTTTAGTTCCACTTTGTAATGTCTTCTATTTCCTAGAGGATGATGGTACGATTTTATTTGCGATTCGTGAGGATGGAGATTTAGGAATTAAATTTGGTGTTGAATCGATTTACTTCCATTTCAGAAGTAGTCATTTCTGGAAGATGAATAACCAGACTGAACGTACCAAACGTGTTTACGTGGATAGTCGTATATACAAGAAAGGAACAGATTTAAGTGATATGGTGAGTGCTTATAACGATCGTTATGAGAAAGACTACCACAACCCACTTATTTTTTTACGAACGGTAGACCATCTAATAAAAATCATGGGTAACAACTACGGCGACTATATTGAAATGTCAGATGATGGTTCCGTAACCCATGTTGAATATCACTCAGTAAAAATCATTACGTTCATTCCATTTCTGATTTGGATAAATGTAATAAGTATTTACTGATGTTAAAACACGTACAAGATAAAAGAAAGATTCATTATCGTGATGATATCGAGATCTTCCCAATCTACGTACCAAGACTTCAAATTGTTAACTACATGAAGATGTATCCAGAAGCCACACTAGCAGATGCAGTCGAACATGCTGAGTTTGAAAAAGGGTAACTACTATCACCGTAACCGTGAAGACAGTTTACGTATGGTGACTCACCAAGCTTTATTCCTTACCAGTTGACTATCTTCTTTCTTCACTAACTTCGATGCAAGAAAAAGATTGATATTGATAACTGGTATTTGAAAAGTTGTGGTACATGAATCAGGATTGGATCGTAATCTGATTGCTGAGCGCCATCATGTCATGGAGTTATATCAGCTTGATTACGAAAAACGTTTAGATGCGATGACAGATACCGCATCAAATATCGATGTATGGAAAGCTAGTGAACTTGAGAAATCAGATTACAACTATCTGATGCGTTGCTTTAGACACGAGCTTACAGCTGAACGTGTATTAGATGCTTATGGCTATGACCAAGCTTCATTAGCACTTGCTAACCCTAACGTATCAGTCACCAAAGATCCAAATAAAAACTACTTCATTATTCCGGTTGGTTTAATGGATGGTTGTACGATTTATGAGTATGATAGAGATGGATTACTTTTAGGTTGGTACTATAGTACTGACACCATGAAGTATTATCCAGTTAATGAAGGGACAATTTACATCGAAGCGATTTCAGGTAAAGGTTCTCATGAGATTTCATTATATAAAGATGTTGGTGTTGGTGACAAGATCAATGTAACGACTAATGCAATCTCGAACTATCGTTTATATCGTATCACGAAAGTACTCGGTTTAAAATAACGTGATCACTTATCAAGGTGGTTATCGTGATGTGACGAATGTTACCTCTAACTTTTGTACAACGTGATAATGGTTTCTCCTTTACTAATGCTGATCCAGCAAATGTTCGCTATGATAGTTATTGGTGATGATAAGTTCCTTTGCCGTGATTTGATCTTAGTGCCTGCTTCCGGATGGGGTAGTAGACTTTACTCTAGTTCATGGTGAGAACAATGAGATCTTAGATATTGCACCTGCTAAAATTGCAGTGGTGGTTAAATGGAAGAGCGTTAATTGAGAATATCGATTATCGCGTTGATTTCCCTCGTGTGATCATCTTCTCAAAACAGTACCTAAAAAGGCATGACTGAGCATAATGAACTTCATATCACTTATCGTGCATTAGGGTTTAGTCGTGACGGCAAAATCAATTGATAAACCACGTGAAGTCGGTTATGTGATTGACAGTAAGCTCTCTGTCGATTATCACTATGACTTACATCAAAACCGTATCTCTCGTGTAACAATTGGTGGTGGTATTTATAACCCACATCTCTTGAAGTTCGATGACCAATATGGTGAAGCGAAAGTCAAAGTCCCAGATGGTACACCGTACTCTATTGATGACCACTATATTGCATTACGTGGTTATGCAGGATATCGTCAGATCTATCGTTTCCAAGAATCAGATAGACAAAAACAACATTGATATCATCAATTATCTCTCAACCCGACTACAACGTGGAGAAATTACCAAAACATGTTGTGGTAAATGGGAAATATGAATTATACTCACCTTTCATGTCTGCAATCATCACGCATGTGTTAGCCAATGAACGTAAATACATTGAGTTCGACTATCACAACAAAGCGAAAGTTGCACGATTGATTAGTAAGTTTAAGTTCTTATTAAATAGTGATCCATGTGTTAAAGGTTTCACGATGAAGACTTTGCTATCGTTGACCCAAGACCATTTGACCAAGCTCAACCTACTGTAGTACATCATCGTATCTACGCTTTATTTGAGCATATCAATCAAACTTACTTAAATAACAAGGTAAGATTGAATGGTTGGTTTAAGGTAACACGTACTCGTCGAAACGTAACAGAATAAAAAGGATAAGATAAGATGGAGTTAAATGAACTCAATCAAGCTACTCCAGACGTCACGTCGATAGACCGCAATGAAAAACGCGGTTGGCGTCAATGGAATATGAACCAGATCTATATGGGTCAAGATTCAAAAGGATTATATCGTACAAATGTAGGCGATATCGTTGAAGATATCCGTGGTGGTATTATCCGTTTTAAAGAAGTGGTGAGTGTGGATGAGTCTACACTTTATCCCAACTTTTGCAAACCTAACTTTCGCAAAAGAAGATGAAGGTGAGCTTAATCAATTTAGAGGTGTAGGTCCAGGTTATCAATCTGAGACCTGGCGTATCTTCTACGATAAAAGTGTCATTCCGCACACGCTAATGGTTGATGTGAACTACACCAATACGGCACTGATACGGCCTATATGAAGTTATTCAAAGGTCGTGATACTTCCTCAACAGGTAAAGTGATTTCTCAGTATCGTAATAGCAACTTAGATAACTATTCTGAGAACGTACCACTTGTCACAATCGGTAGTCGTTTTTGATGATAGTAATGCAATCAAACGTCCACTTGTTTGTCATACAACTGAACACCTTGAAATCGGTGAAATCATCACTGCAGTAACGTATTCTGCTTCAGGTAAAGCGTGTAGTGAAAATACCTTTATCGTAACGAATGCAGCTAATGTACGTAGTTTTAGATGCAGCAACTGCTTATGTAACAGGCATCGAGTTAATCAGTCCGTTTATTTCATCATCCGATGACCGCTTAGTAGAATTCCCATCTAATATCCAACGCGATGGTTTATTTACGATGGCGAGAGTTTACTATAGTGATGGTAGTGATCGTATCCTCTCAATTGATGGTGGTCGTTTCTCTATCTTAGGTTTAGATCATTATATCTCAACCTTACGTGGTGAAACGAACTCATTCGGTTTACGTTATCAATTAGCGGATAATGAATTAGCGTGGAATGCCTCAATTGGTGCGGATCGTCACATCACTGAAATCTATCGTTACCGTACATTAGAGGTAGATGGTAGTTACTCAGTGAACTTAGTAGCTATCCCACGTTGGACGGATGCAACAGCAGGTTACGAATTAGAATACTGGTTATTCAACCTTGATCGTGATATCGTATTAAATGTGACTGATTATATTGAACCAGGTGCGAATACTGAAATGTTTAATGGTAAGAAATTTGGTACCGTGCAGCATCTCAGTAGCACTCGAGTTATCTAAACTTAATATCGGTTTAAATAGCTATCGTCATGTTCAGAACTTCCAAATCGGTTTATCCGGTAATCCATTGAACTACGATGTTCCTTACTTGATTCAATACCACGTATCACAAACCCCTGGTTAGTGGTGCAAATACTAAACTTAAAATGTCACGTCGTGAACGTACTGATGAGATTGGTATTAACTTAAATGGTTATTTAGTCTTCCGTTCATTAGATCTTTTTCTTAGAAGGAACTTACTATCAAACTAAACCATTGTTTGATGAGAACGTCGAAGCCAAAGCACCAGTGCCAACACACTTCAGTGTGACCACACCAGATGGTACATCCGTGGAATTTGAAATTGAGAAATGGAACCAAGAAGTGGGTATTCCAAACAACCCTCAATTCCCAATGGTGGAAGGTAGTACATTAACAATCGAATGGTTACGTAAATTATCTCCAACTGAAACGCAACATCTTTCAGTCACACCGATGATCTTACGTTACTAATAAGGTAATAATAACATGATACTTTTATCAAGAAGACTGGTTGCGTTATCCCGGTGCGATAGCGGATTTCCAGACAACGAACACCTCGTTCATTCGATTCTGTAATCTACTGAAAAAGCAAGGGATAAAGAACTGCTTGTTCCCACTAGCACTTTTTGATAAACGTCTCGTTGGGGTCGATCCATTCGACCCCAAATTATCCGCTGAACTTCGTACGGCAGTTATCATTGAGTGTAAACGAAATCCTTGGTATTGGTTACGTGAAGTAGCAAGACTTCCTGCAACTGGTGACTGATGGTATCCGAGTACAAGCAAAACCGTTCTATTATCGCCATGTGGTGGTGTTTACTGAATTGTTTTTCAACCTATGCGATCCAACCACGTCAGACAGGTAAATCTGTTGGGGCGGACTTGTTCCACGTGTATAACGTGATGGTGTATGGATATAAGACGCAAGGTCTACTGATTACTAAAGATAGACCCTTGGTGGTGAAGAATACGGAACGTCTTAAAAGCACTCGTGGAATGTTGCCTTCTTACATGTGGATTAAAAACACGTAAGGATAAAGATATCGAGGATTACATCAACTATGCTCAGGAGATGAATACCCTCAACTTAATCCCTGCTCAGAATGACCCACAATCAGCTATCAACGCAGCCCGTGGTTATACAATCGAACGACTCCATGTGGATGAGATCGCTTTCGTAAAATACAACTGGGTGATGTTACCTGCTGTATCCTCAGCGATGGACGCGGCAATCAACAATGCTAAAGCAGCCGGTATGCTTTACGGAAGACTTTACACTACAACTGCTGGTGATCTATCAACTAAACAAGGTAAATATGCCTACGATTTATTTGTAAGCGGTTGTCCTTGGTCTGAAGGACTTTACGATAAACAAAAACCGGGAAGAAGCCCTAAACTTTATTAACTTCCAAACTGGTTTACCTGTTCCATTAGTGAGTATGCAGTTCTCACATCGGATGTTAGGGATTTCCGATGAAGAGTTTTATGCTCGTATCATGTCTGCACCATCTACCGATGAAGATATCAATAAAGATTACTTCTTTAATTTGGGGTAAAGGCGGTAAAGATAATATCATCCCTAAAGCGATCTTAGCAGATATGGATAAATCTATCCGTATGGCGAAATACAATGAGATGACTTCAACAGGTTACGTAATCCGTTGGTATATCGAGCAGGAAGAGATTCCTCAGTATATGGCAACGCATAAGTGTATCTTGGGTGTCGATACTTCAGAACAAATTGGTCGAGATAGTACCGCGTTAGTACTGATTAACGTGACTGACTTATCGATTGTGGCTACTGTTTCTATTCGTCAAGGTTCAATCTTAACCTCGGCGAAATGGTTAGCAGAGTTCATGAGTAAATATGAGAATGTTACACTCATCATCGAGAAGAAATCTTCAGCCCAAACATTTATCGATACAATCTTGTTGACATTCACCCATGCGGGCATCAATCCGTTTAAACGTATCTTCAATCGTATCATCGATAACAAGTTACTCAAACCGGATCTTTACATGTTGCTCCAACGTAACAAAATGCCGTCTAAAGATGATATCGAACAATGTCGTCAATACTTTGGTTTTAATACCTCTGAGAAAACCCGTACTCATTTATATTCGAAAGTATTGGATGAGGCAGCAAAAACAATCTCGTCATGTGATGCGCGATCAATTCTTAGTGAACCAATTGGCGCAACTTAAAGTGGATGACTCAGGACGTGTTGACCACAGTGCAGATGGACACGACGACTCATGTATCGCTTGGTTATTAGCTAACTGGTTACTTCGTTATGGTAAGAATATCGATTTCTACGGAATCGACTCAAGACGTGCTATGATTAATGTAACTCAGGATGGTAAACAACTTTGTGAAGATGATTTCGTTGAATTAGAGCGCATAGAGAAGCTTTAAACAGGAAGCTGATGAATTAGTCGAGGAATTCTCTAAAAACCTCTCATGCAGCACTTAGAATGCGAATTAGCCAACGTTTAAAATGTAATTAATAAACAGCTAGATGGTTATGGTATTGAAACAAGAACTGTTGACTCATTTGTTCGTAAAGAAGAAGACGATAAACGTATCGATGTACGTAAACGTCGCTTTGGTATGATGACAGGTGTAGTCCGTTCTCCATACGGAAACCGTTAACTATTTTATGTATAAATTGCATTATACAACGTTCAGTTTATTGATGAGACATTGAACACCTTTTTGTAAATTTTGTTAGTTGTTACAAAGTGAGGCATCTTCGGATGCCTCTACTTCTGTCCAGAAAATGGATAAAAATAAGAGGCTACCGAAGTAGCCTCTTTACTATTACCAGATTATTCCACCCCAGCTGATCATGATGCGATTACCATCAATGATCTCGAATTCATAACCAGCCTGTCTAAGATACCAATGTAAGTGCGGATTGGTAATTAGACATGGTAGTAATCCAGAGTTACGAAAAGAACTTGATAACTCAGCGGCACCAACTATAACGTTATCGTAGGTACCCGCATTCTTTTTAATTTTATCTGCGATATAACGCAATGCATGTCTCGATTCTGAGTTTAGTCTGCTCCTGAATCACATCGCAACGTCTTGGTAGAATTGTTTCGAGTTCATCTACCCCTGCTACTTTCAATCCAAATTTATCCATTGTTCACCTCTTTAACTATAAATGAAAGTTTTTATTTCACCGCCAGTAAGTTCGTCATGTTCCATTGCAAGTTTGACTAGCTCCTCTGCTGTGTGGTCCCCATCTACTTCCGCGACTGAAACACGGAAAAAAATATCTCATCCGTAAATTTCTGAGCACCTGATCCCATAACGATAGCAAGTTTATCGTTATTTGGATAATAACACTCATAACAACACTCATTATTGAATCTATTAACACTCCAAGTATAACACCCATTCTTGGTAATGAACATTAATTCAATTATAAGATCCGCTGCTTCTTCTTCGGATATAATACCATCCTCAGCATTCCACATGTTTCTGACGTTATAACGATACCAGAACTCATCGATATTTTGGCGTGTACCATCCAACCAATGTTTAAGGTCAGCAAAGGATAGCATATCACCCATACCAGCGATGGCAACAACTTCGTTATCTACGTCTTCTTCATGTAAACGAAATTGTTGTTCTTTATTTAAAACGATAAATTTACCATCCTGATGAAGACTCATTAAATCACCGCCGATAAGATCAAGTGTTCGTAATAGAATACCACGATCTATCTCGTCTGTTTCTGGGTCATCTAACATTTCACTGATGATACCTTCAGCTTTCGCTAGATTCTCCTGGTTGATGGTTAGTTTAGTGTCGGTAGCAAGTGTACCATTTTTATAAACGATTGTAGTCACGTTAAACCTCCCATTAGATTCTTACAGCGATGGTTAATATAATGTAGTAGTGGTGGCTCCATTCGCCAACCACTACTATCATGGATCTACCAGCCGTATAGCTGGCGGAATACATTGTCAGCTAGTTTGTACTCACACCAACAACGTTGATATTCGAATTCCGAGAAATCACCCATGCATAGCGCATTGATGCATTTTTCGGTACTCTTGAACCAGTTCGAATAGAGGTGATCTGGACCAAGTGCTCGAATAAACGTTATGAGTACAAATGGTCGATTGAAATCGACCATAGTTAACTCCTTAACGGGATGTTAGATGATAAGAGGGTTACCATTAGGTAACCCTCCACCTATGTCACGGCTTCAGTTTGATGAATGATTCCCTTTGTAAGATAGCAAGATTCACACCCACTATCTCAAAAATAATAATATATACTTATAAATTTGATAGAACAACAAAAATAAGAGGCTACTTCGGTAGCCTCATCATTTTAAATTAATGTTTAAGCTTTCACTGAAGTACGGACAGGACCTGTTGTCATGTTCTCAGTCATCTTTTGCTTTGGATTGGTCGGAGAGTTCTGATTACGTTCAGATTCCTCACGCTGTCTTGGTGTCATATTACTATCACCATTTACCGCACCACCATTCGCTTGGATTGCTTGTAACACCTGAACTAACGTATCGTTGTTGATACCCTGAAGTTCTACTTGTTGTTTAAGTAGATTTGTCATGAGTTTATTGCTTTCTACAGAGCCCTCTACGAAGGCTTGTTTAAGACTACTTACAATATTATCAGATGGACTTGAAATCGCAGGAGCGCTTGATGTAGGCGCCATATTGAACGTATCTGTTCCAGTTGGTTGAGCTGTACTATCACCAGCCGCCATACTACCATCTACTGGAGGTACTGAAGTACCCGTAGTATTAGGTGTACCCATTTGCGAACGTAACGCATTTAACTCAGGTGCGATACTACTTCCCATGCTTGGTATTGTAGAAGTATCATTACCTAATTGTTGTGCGACATCCGCAGCAGGATTTGCTGGTGCGAGTTGTGTACTACCTTGACCTGTTACAGCCGCTAAAGCAGATTCACTACTATTACCACCTTTCTCAACGCTTGGGCCACGTGTATCGGCACGAGCATCATTTCCATTGTTATAAACATTCATATCCCCTTTATATTCAGGAATATCATAAAACAGGTTGAACACCCGTTGGTAAAATATAACCTACCACGTCATTAGTTGGGAATCCTGATACTTTAACCATGTTACCTTGGTTACCACCAAGTACCGCTAACTTACCTGATTTCATCCCTACTACGAAACCAACGTGACCGCCGCCTGTTTTTCCATTTGAATACAACGAGCGCACCATAAACCGGTTTATTGAAACGTTGACCACCTTTCCAATCTAACCAAGATTGAGATGAAGCAATTATTCGTACCACGCATACCTGCTTGAGTAATAACCCAGTTAGCAAACGCACTACACCAAGGCAATTCATCGGTTACCCTTTTCATGTTGCAAGTTGCAAAGTATTCAAGAATACGTGGGTTATGAGCAGAACCAGATTGTTCTTTCACACCGATCTCTTTACTTGCAATCTGAATCCATTTATATTCAGCAGGAGAAACACTCGTACTATTAACTGGACCACTCAATGAAGTTGGGATCGCTTGGTTAATTTGTTGAGTTTGTCCAGGTTGAGTTTGTAATGGTGCATAACTTTGACCATTACCACCTGTACTATTTACGTTCTCATATTGAGCAGGGTTAAAGACTTTACCACCCTAAGATACTATCTTCATACTGAGCTGGATTGAAGTTAGCTGAAGCAGTTTTCGTACCAACAGCAGGGATTTGCATATTCAATACTGAACTTGCAATATTTTGCACCGGTTTGTGCACCTGCGATACCAGGAACATTATTGGTTACTGTTGCACCAGTATCACCTTTATTGATAGTAATTGTTCCGTCTTCAGAAGTATTACCTGTGATGCCAGCACCTTGACCATACTTACTCATATTCGCAAGATGTTTCTTATAGGCTGACATCCGTTTACCCATGCCTTCACCGATCTTCGTACTACCTACGATACCAGCAACCATGCCATTGAAATCTTTTCGATACAATCCACGGTCTTTAGCATAAGCGTGGCTACCGCAACTGCAATCTTCGGATCATTCATTAAATCAGGGTTTGCAATCACTTCAGGGTGACCTGCAAGTTTTCGCATACTTGACGTAGTTGTCTTTACCCGTAATCTGAACCAAACCACGACCACGATACATGTAACCTTCCGTTGGTCCATTACCCATTCTACCGCCGTAGAATAAGTTACCTAGGATTTGCTGACGGTTAGGATCTTTCTCAATCGCTGCGATTTGCGCATCAGTCATACCAGCCAGTTTATTACGTACTGAGACGTAACCTGCCAACCTTCCGCACCTCGTTTGATCTTCAGTAAGTTCTCCGTAGAGTACTTCATGTTTTTCAGATTGAGGTTTAAGTTGAGACTCTGCTTCCATCATACCTAAGTACATGGCGATATGGTTATCATCGATACCATCGGCATGAGCCAGTTTGACGTACTCATCGATGATCTCTTGCTGAGACGCTGAAGGTGGTTTATAACCACTATCTTGGTAAGTACCTGCCATATCCGCATAAGAAGGCGTAGAAGCACCACCTTCCTCCAAAGGCGCACCATTACTGGTATAACCCGCAACACTGTCATTTCTTACTGCGGTATTATCAGCAGCCATAATCGAAGAATCGATATATTGACCACGACCACTTCCAGTATCTTGTTGGAAAGCAGCTTTAACTTCTTCACGACGTTTCTCTTCATCAGCTATGTATTTCTGCCATTTCTCTTGGAGAGCTTTCTTCTTCTCTTCAGATAAAGGCATTTCATAAGGCTTAGATTCTTTCTCTGCTTTGATGTTCTCATAGAACTCTTTTCATCGCATCAGGGCTATTATTAATTGCCACACCTGCAAAAGATGATACGACCCGTGTCATTAACTTTTATCAGATTCATTCTTGATAATATCAACAACTGGTTTACTCATTAAGAAGTTAGCGAGTGGCATCTGTTCTGCAACCGCAAATCTTATCAAGGTCTTTTGCATTCTTACCACGGAAATCTTTAATGTCTCTCCAAGCAGTCGCAAGTAAACCAAAAATAGATCGCACAGAAACGATGTTTAAACCATTCTACCCAAATCTTAAAGTTGTTTTCATCTTGTTCTTTGAAACCAAACTTAACAGCAAATAAAGACCAGACTTTCTTAAGTCCATCTTCACCAGAAGACCAAGTCACACTACCCTGAGCACCATCACGTGATTCAGAACGCATGTGGTTTTCTCGAACTTCTTTTTCAAGCTCAAGAATGACTTCATGTGGTTACGACTAAAAGTAGTCGGTTGTATTATAAAGTAAACCATAAGCAATGAATCGCATCGCTTGTAGATTACTTACACGGTTATCTTTCAATCCGTATTGTTCAACTGCTTCGATATATGGTACTTCAATTTCTGCACCATCACCAACTTTAATCTTAACCTTCGTATCTGCATTACCTGCAACCACGACGTTGTCTTTATCTTGACCATTGATCGAGATATTACCACTTTCAACATCCGCTTTATATTGCTCACGTTGAGCAATCAGCTTATCGCGATTTGCAAAGAGATCTTCATAAAGGAAACCATTTCCGGTTCCATCTTTCTTGTTATCGTCAAGATCCTCAACGATATCTTTCTCTATCTTCACGGAATGCTTCCGTTACACGAACAGCATAATAACGAACTTGATCGTAACCTACGCCACCTTCTTCATAATCACTGAATGGTAATGCAGTATAGCTATAGATATCAGGTACACCAGGATTTTTTTATCCTTGTCTAAGAATGACATGCGGACGAATGAAGGTTTATAACCATCATCTAACCCTTCGAGATTATAAAGTTCACGACCATTGTCACCTTTAAACCATTGCTTGATGTTACTCCACGTTCCATGCTCCGCTTGCGACATATCATTGCAAATAATGCTTCTTTATGACGTTTATAAACTGGATAGAAACGTTGTTTATACCACATGGTAAAACGTGGTAATTGTTCATCTTGCATTTGTTGTTGAGTTAATGGACCTTGTGCCTCTTCATTCCAGAAGAATGCCGCCCATTTATTCATGTCGATTTCTTTCTCTTGGAGATAACCTGTTGATGGGTCAACCACAAGTTCATTATCCATCTCTTTCTCAAAAAGCAAGGATAATGTTAGAACGACCAACATCATTGTTAGGATGGATACCATAACCCGCAAACGATACTCATCCATTTCTTGGAAGTTATCGCGATAGTACTGCCAGAGTTTATAGCCAAACCAACCTACAGCTGTAATACCAAGTAATGCCCAACCAGTAGGTGTACCCAGTAATGCAGCACCAGCACGTAGTGCACTGTTAGCAACAAATTTACCTGCCGCTAAACCAGCACGTCCCTACAAGTTTACCACCTGCATGAACCACTTTGCCTGCAGCTGCACCTCAAGCCAGTACCTTTACCTGTTAGTGCACCTTTAATAAAGCCACCAACACCACCCACGACTTTTAAGTACACCATTTTAGTGACCACCAATCCATTGGAGTGGTTTAAGCAAGATACTACCAATCGCTCGCAGGTGCACCTTTGATCGCAGCAAGAATCATCGGAATAAACATGCCAAGTTTAGACAAGAATCTTGTCCTGCATCTTCCCGCGATCCTTTACGACCAAAGAGCTTACTCATCATACCACGTCTTGAATCTTTATTACCGTATTGCATGACACGGTCCATCCAAGAACCTTTGCGTGCGTTTACCTGTAAAGCGGTCGATGATTCCTGTACTGAAACCCTTAAGACTCATCTAACGATAATCTTGATTTACGTTTCTCAGCTTTCTCAGCACGTGCTCTTTCGCGTTCTTCTTTCTCGCTTTAGCTCTCTCCGCTTTTTCGTTTAGATAATCTTGAATACCATCTTTAACGTTAAATCCTTCACCCATTCGTCTGGCTTTATCCGCCATCCAACCAGCAAAAGTTTTTCGCATTACCAAAAACGTTTCTTAAGTGATTCAGCACGTTTCTTCGCATCTTTAACAATATCACCAGTTGTTGCCTGGCTGATACTATCAGATGCAATCATCCTTCATGTGATGGTCAGGTTGACCACCAAACTTCAGACTAATAATTCATAGATCCGTTTAGTCCATTTGGTATTAAAAAGTGATACCTTCACCCCAACCACCAAATACACCACCGAATAAACTTTTGAATTTATTACCAAGTGACCCTAAGAAATCAATTCCACCTTTAAGCATTTGCTTACCGAATTGGAATGGTTTTTACGATAACGTTACTAATGAGGTTATCAGGACATCTTTATAAGGCTTACCATCTTTATCAAATAAACCCTGATTGCGCATTTTCAGATAATGATAAGATCACATTCCCATCATGGTCGACTACGTCATTAACAATATCACGAACTTGTCTTAATGGTTTTCCATTACAGAAATCAAACACCATTGATTAATTGGTTAGCAGTAATACGTGGCGAACGTTCATCTCAACGTAAACATCTTTAACCAATGCATCCGTAATACAGTTAAGCACTTTGCGACCGAAATCTTTCGCACGATTTAATTGAGAACTGATATTAAGGTTAGATGAGATCTGGTTGATCTTATCTTGCATCCAAGAACGGATATTGGCACCAAGACCTTTGATCTTATTGATGTCAAATTTATTCCTGCTTTATCAACTGCATTTTGTAGTTCTTCTACAGTTGCAACGATAACTGGTTTGCCGTCTTCACCCATCTTACAGAGGTGACCTTTAAGTTCACTGAAACTACGAATCACTTTACCGTTGATATCGCAGTATTTACCTAATGCTAAATCACGTGCTTTAACTAATGGCTCTTTAAGATTATCGGGTGAATATAAATCAAATTTAAGTAAAGAGCTTTTCTTTATTTCACTTCCTTTATTAAATAAAGGATTAAGGACTTTACTTTTTACTGCACCGACAAATTTATTCGTGCTGTCTTTTTGCTTTCTGATAAAGATCCATGGCTTTACGCTGAATAAAGTCACGACCATCCTGAGTGTAACGTTTTAATTTCTTCCAGTTGATAAGACTATCAGTCATCTCAGAAGAATTAATATCACGACCTTTATCATCACTGATACTTCCACTACACACCCATATCAATGATATTTCGATTGATGCGAGCAAGACTATTTAAAATAGCCGAGGTTTGGATATTAATAGAAGCATCTAAAGTCTGCCAGCTAACGCGTCCACTATCTTCTTCGCCATCTGGCGTTTGATTACCTTGAGCGCGCGAACGCAAGGCACTAACATCTTGAGCAATTTGTTCAAGGTAACGAGTATTGTCGCGAATGGCAGATAAATAATCAGCATTAGGACTAATAGGACTACCAGTACCAGTAACTCCAGATAGATACGGAGCTGACGTGCGCGTCTTTCATTTGTTGTTCCTTTTGTTCTTCTTCTAAATCCACCAACAGGAATTGCACCTTGAGCGGATACGTCATTTTTGATGTATTGGTTATAATCACCACTTAGAAGAATATCGTAAAGTTTATCAGTATCAATCGAATGCGAATCTTTTCCATCACCCGCAACGATACCCATGGCTTTCAGTGTATCGGTATTAACTAAACCTTGTCTTGCTAGATCTTTAACATGATCTACGAAGTTTGGAATATCCCCACGTAGACGATCGAATCGACGATAAAGATAAAGATTGTTATCAGATGACTCTTTATCATCTAATGCAATTTTTACCATTCTCGTTGAATTTAACCCTGACTGCCGATACCTTTACGAAGTTCATTCAAACCACGGTAAGATAAACCTTTCACTAATTTATCATCGTCTTTCATGAAACGATGTAAATCCATGCCTTCGCCATTACGGATACTTTCAACTAGGTTTTTATCGAAGTTGTAATTTATCTTCACTGGTAAGATCTTTTACCACCTAGTTTCTCAACGAAGCTATCAAGGTTACCATTTAAGACATCGCCGTTACGTTTAAATAAAGTATCAGCTAAATCTTTCGTATGGCGACTACTACTTACGAAGGTATCCCGTTCATTACTAAAGAGTAATAGATCAGGCATGTGACCAGTACGAATCCTTCACTACTTTGTAAGATACGTGCTAAATAACCCGGAATAATTTCCGTGATTGATTTATGCGCATAATTATCAAAAGGCTCTGGATCATGAAGATTCTTAGAGGTATGCCAATTTATAGCACCAACTTTAGGTATCACGTTGTACGATCTGATCTAAATCAGCCGCATCCCTAAACCAGTTTAATCCTTTTTCAACTAAACCGAGTTTACCATCTTCACCGGCTTGGATACCATTTCGATAGAAGTTGTTGAGTACATCACCAATTGTCTCGTTGATGTTACCGGCTTTCGCAGCCGCACCAGCGATGGTTTTATTCTTCATCGCAAGGGTACCAAGACGCATCCCCTACTACTGAAGAACTTACTCCTATCCCTTCACCAATACTCTGCATGAGCTGCTGACGGATCAGTTCTTTCTGGTCACCAGAAACAGCACCACCTGTAAGCGCCGCCATCTCCGTTCCATTTCTATGGCTTGACCTTGCATATCCATGATGGTAGTTAAACCACCCATCAGTTCCTGCAATGGATCAACAAGCATGTCGTTGGCTTTATTAGAAAGATGTTTGATCGTCTTACCAATTAGCTTATTACCACGTAATTTATCACGTAAGGTATTCTGACTCCAACCAAAGAAACGTCTTAATGAAATATCTTTTTAAAGACTTCTTTTTATCGGTTTGTTTTTGCTAAATCAGGTAAAGCCGTATTCTTAACGATTGACTGTAATTGGTTTAGTGCATTCTGACTAAACTCACTGAATCCTTTTAATAGGTTGCTTTTGTACGTTGTATTGGCGTAGAGAAACACGAAGCATCTCTTTTGCCAACCAAGGTTAATCCCTTCCTGATAGTTTACTAATCGAGTTAACTGATTAACCACCTGATTAGTACTATTTAATTGATCAGTTTGGGTTTTAGCCTGAGCGACCTGCATGACTTGTTGTTCTTGTCTTGCTTGTCCCTCAGCTTGTTGTTGCTGTTGGAATACACCAAGGATTGTTTTTCTCAATCCCTGAGGTTTGCGATCTCTTCTTGTGAAGGACCTCTACTACCACCACCATCTTCTTTTGGTTTACTTCCAGCCACTTGTTCATCCCTTCTGGAATGGCATTACCAAGTGTACGACGAAATGCTTCCGCACTTCGTTTAAACTCTTTTATTGAAGGTGCCAGCTTTTGCATGGTTTTTATCGTATTCATTTTTGAACCGAATAGACCGTATCACCAATCAGATCTGCAGTATCTTTGAATTCTCTTGGTGCGCATTCTTCAATAAGAGTCGCATGGAATTTTCACTAAAGACGGCTTTCTTCACCCTTCTGCTACATTGGCAGCATCTTTTAACGATGGGGCTTCTATCATCTTTGACTTTTTCAGTCGGTTCGAAGCTTAGATCAAAACTATCCAGATCTAAGTCATCATCCCCGAAATCCAAATCAAGATCGTCTTTTTGGCCATAACAAAACTCCTTTATTAAGGCTTATTTATATAACGAATAAGTTAACATTTTACCGTATTTACTTAGGCAAAATGTCGAAAACATAGCCTGCAACCTATGTCCACATATTAGGCAACTCGTATTGGGCACTAAACTTTTTAACGTTAAAAAATTTAAAAACACTTAGATGTAAAAAGGAATAAAAGGTGAGTTATGACAACACCCATTAAACCTTTTGATGTCCAACCTAATCCCGACAAAAGAACGTCTAGCACGTGTTCCACGTATTACCTCGACGGAGATATACGATGGTACCAGTGAAGACTTCAATCCTGGAGGACTTTATAGCCAAATCTTATTTGGTCAAGTCGGTTCCCAGAATCGAGATTATACGTTTGGATATATCAAACTTAACACGGAGTTGATCCACCCAACGGTAAGACGTTGGATCAAACAACTCAAGCGTTATTATGAGAGCATCTGGCGTGGCGAAGCATTTGCTATTTGGAACCCCAAGACAGGTGAGTTTGATCCTGCCGATTTGAGGTGACGATGATGCAGATACAGGATACCACTTCTTTCTCTCTCATATTAATGAGCTGAAGTTTAAACGCAATACCTCAGCCAGACGCAATCAAATGATCGATGCATACGAGAAATACCGTGGTCAACTAACTCTGGTTAATCACCTCGTATTACCCGCAGGTCTTCGTGATCTGCAAGTAGCGCAAAAACGGTCGTACAACTGAAGATGAATCTAATGACTATTATCGTCGTTTACTTCGTCTTGCAAACAGTTTGAAAATAGCCCACTTCAAGGTGCGGAGATCAACAACGTTCGTCTTAACATGCAGATGATCGTAGATGACCTTTTACGATTACTTCCTTTCATTATTGGATGGGAAGAAAGGTTTCTTACAATCACGCTTTGGTGCACGTAATCTCTTCTTAGGTACGCGTAACGTTATCTCATCAATGGACATGGGTGCGGATATCTTAGGGTGACCCTTCAGCCCCAACGGTGGATAGCAATCCTCATTGGTTTATTCAATGTTTTAAAAGGAAGTATTCCGCATGTCGTTTATCTAATGAGAAATGATCGTCTTTTATACCACGTCATTCCCATCAAGAGATGGTGATGCTTATCTTGTTCACCCAACCCGTTTAACTCGTACTAATGTACAGTTAGATGATATCGCAATCGATAGATGGGTAACAATAGAAGGTAATGAAGCAACCATCGATGCGTTCAGTAAAGATAGTTTCAAGACAAGACCAATTATGATCAATGGTCATTATCTTGGGTTGATTTATCAAGATAATGAAAAAAATACCAGATCTTATCTGATATTACCGAGTTACCAAATGGTTGGGATAAAGATAAAGTAAGACCGATCACCTATATTGAGTGGTTATACTTAATCAGCCATAAAGCACTTAATGAGAAGAAAGTCGAAATGACACGTTACCCAGTTACTGGGGACGGTTCTTCTTATATTGGTAATGTTTACGTCAAAACTACAACACCATCGATCCGTCTTGAGAAATATGAAGATGGTCAACCAACAGGTGAGTTTGCACTTGAATACCCAGTTCTAAACGGAAGCTTCTTCCAAACGATGTCTCCTCCATGGATCACGTCTACCGGAACTTGGAGCCGATTTCGATGGGGACAAGATGAGTGCTAACTTCGTCCACAGTAAAGATGCAATCGAAGAGATTAATAGAAATGCCGGTAAACGGATCTCCGTGATTCGTGCAACTGGTAAACTGGCTTATGATATCGAAAATGATATCGTAACTCGAGCATCTTTAGGTTTAACCGCACCACCACGTGGTTACCGTTCAAAAACGAGGTGAGTAATGGAAAATATAGATAAAGACCAACTGATCCTGTCGTTAGAGGCAAGATATCCACAGGTCTATCGTCAGCAAGGTATCCGTTACTTTGTTAAGATGGAAGATCCAAAAAGTTCATCGTGTAGCAGATCTACAGGAGATCGATCTTTCCATCCTGCATTATTTCTATCCGAATATGAAGGAGAGTTTTGGTATTTCACCAGAATCGCCTTTTGTTAAGAATAGAAAGAAAGCACAAGTTTCCTTCCACCATACAGATTACGCAGGGGCGATTGCAGGGGCCATATAAAAAGAAAATCTTTAACTATCGACTTGCAATCAAAGCCTACCACAAAAAGAATCCAGGTATCTTCTGGGCAAGAAATGAACGTAAGTTCTTTTTCTTTCAGAGAAAGACGCCCATGGAATATGATTGTGGACTACTCGTTGATGGGTAGACGATTTGAGTTTAGATATAATCCAAGACGTCATCTGTTTGAGTTCGAAGCGAAATATAAGGGATATTTAAATGGGATTAGTTATTATACTAAACAAAACTAATCGCCATCAGTTAATGATGTTCCATGTCCCTGAACAATTACCAAAAAGTACCAGAATTAAAAACGTGCTGTTATCGAAATGAAGCGATCTTACTTTAAGATCTTCGATAGTTATGAAAAAACTAGCCCTCCTTGATTTCTGGAAATGGTTAGATCCTTATACAAGGTCAAAATCCTCTTCGCTCAGTATATCCAAGAAAAAGATTTAGATCTAATCGACTTACTTTGTTTATATGGCAATACAGTGGTCCTACTTAATTTAGGATTGCTGGATAGATGGGTAACCGGAAAAGAGTCATTAGGTGAAGATGAGGAAGATAATGAATCACCAGAAGATTTAGTCGAAGGTGAAGAGTTAAATATCACTCAATCTACTGCCAGACGTTTCCAAAAGCGTTTCCTCCGTTTCTTAGCAAAAATCGTTGAGAAGGATAAACTCGCAAACAGTTTCATTCCGCATCCATTAGAGATCGATGAGAAGGAGACTAAGGATATCCAAGTTATCTATGATAGCAATACGGAAGAAACATTAAAAGATGATGACTTCCAAGATCCGGAAGTCCTAGAAGATAAAGGTGATGATACAGTTCTGATCCCACCTGATATCGTAGGGAGAAACAGTCTGAATCTACGCAAACAAGAACAGAAGCAGAAATTAAAAAGCGTTATTAGCGTCAACCAACAGCCGCACGCTGGAGGAACACCAGGCGAAGCTCAGACAATTGTCAAAGCTAACCTCAGTGACCTTAATACCGTTACTTCTGCTCTTAGCCCTGCTCATCCTGATCCTGTTCGACAGCCTGCAGTAATTAAAGATAACTACACGCCTGTTGACGTAAACCAATTAGTGGGTATTCAAACTCAGATCCCTGAGAAGGAGCTCATCACAAAAACCGGTTTCATCATTGGTTGATCACAGTGCTAAGAAACAAGTCACCCAGTATACAGAAGAACTTGGTTTAACCAAGAAACAAAACGATTTCTGGGAAAAAGCAGCCGAAACGTATAAAAACATTGAAATCACCTGTTAAAGGGAAAAACCTTAGGTGAGTTTATCAATGAGAAAAGAGATATCACCCTAAACCAAGAAGATGCAGAAATTCCTGATATCCCAATGGTAACGGATAAGTCTTTACTTAAATCAACGATCATGAATATGCAACGTGATTACATTAAGAAAGATTTAAAACGTGATATCGCCCGTAATATCGTTGCGATGCAAAAGACAGGCGTATTAATGAGCAACTATGAAGTGGAAGATACTTCAAACCTTGCTTCTGATACGGAGACTCACGTAATCCAGTTTACCCCTGTTGGAGGTTCGCCTTCTACGGTAAGACTGAAATTACCGAAAGTCCATGAAGACGGTACGATCAGACAAGGTGGTGTAAGAACCTATCTTCGTTCTCAACGTCGAGATCGTGTTATCCGTAAGATTGACGGTGATCGTGTTGCATTAACCACCTACTACGGAAAACTTTTTCTTAAATCGGTCAGATAAGAAGAAATACAACTTAGACAACTGGGTATTATCTCAAGTTGATCGTTTAATTAGTGAAAAATCTATACGGATATTCAGTACGGTGCAGTAAGAAGTGATATTAAGGATCTTCCTCGTATCATTCAAGCACTCATGTCTCGTTACCGTGGTTTCCACCATAAGAAACTTTATTATACAATCGACTTTACGAAGATCACCCAGGATAAGAATGGTATCTTATCATTTGGTAAACATGTTCAGTATAATCCAAAAGACGATACTTGGTTGGTGAAAAAAATAAACCAACTGATGTCAATGAAGTCTTCTCGATGGATTTTACTTGAAGCACCAGATGAATACGCTGAAGTGAAAAATCTTAGGTGTATTGATGCCAGTCGGTTTCATCCTAGCACGCGAACTCGGTTTCGCACGTCTAGTTGAAATGTTAAGATTACCTGTTGAGAAATATGAAGCGGGTAAACAAATCGAACGTAACAGTAAGCAACTGATTATTCGATTTGCTGATGAGAAAATGGGTATTTGATAAATCAATCATGTCCACTCGTGATAAGTTACTTATCTCAGGGATGAACTACTATGCACGTTATTTAAAAACAATACAGTGCACTTGATTTTGATACTAAAGAAGTATACGGTGCTATTCTACATGAAGATGGTGTTGCAGTGAGATATGAACGAGAGTTAGATCTTATCCAAGACTTATTCATTGATGATAGTTCTCGTGAGATGCTTGAGTACATGAAAGAACCAACTGAAATGGTTCCACTCTATATCCGAGCAGTAGAGCTTCTTTCGACTTCTCATTACGTTGATGAGATCAATATGGATGACATGGTAATCAAAGGATACGAACGTATTGCAGGTGCAGTATACTCGACCTTCGTAAATCACATGCGTCTGTTTAAATCCAAACCGATCACCACCAAACGTCGTTTTGATATGCCACCAAATGATGTCATGATCATGCTTTCCAAAGATCCATCTATGGAGATCATCGATGATATCAACCCGATCCAAAATGTGAAAGAAAAAGAAAACGTCACATTTACAGGTGAGGGTGGTCGCTCTAAACGATCTATGGTAAAAACGTACTCGTACGTATAGCGATAGTGATATGGGTGTGATCTCAGAAGCATCAGTAGATAGCTCAGATATCGGTATCACGACATTCTTATCTGCTAACCCAAGATTTGATACTAAACTTGGTACAGCGGGTAAACACAAAGGCTGGCCAGAAGATGGATGCTCCGCAACTCTTCTCTACGCCAGTATTACTATCTCCATTCACAACACACGACGATCTTTTGGTTGTCGTTAAACCTTTCTAACTCAGGGAAACTATCTAGTCTTCTCTTTTTACTAAGCTTATCCTAGTAATAGGTAAGTGGCTAAGCTAATCACTTGGGTATAGTAACAAGAAAGAGAAGTATATAACAAGGATACAATCCTGATCCAAGCTTCCTACTTTATTATCTATAAAGGGAAGAAGGAGCAGAGACTATCGAAAGTATAGTTTAGATATAAGCAATATATCTAAATGAATAAACGAGTAGAGTAGGGAACGTATAAACACAAGTACCGAAACGGAAGGGCCTAGTTTATAAATTAGGTAAGATATAGTCCACAACCTCTTACATTATAACCTAATTGTTATTTTGTATATGAACAAACAAATTAAATTACTTGGTTTTTATTTACCATCATAGTACTTGTAAGTAAAACCGTCAGGGTAAACCTTCTTGCCGGCTTCTTTATTAATGAGTCGCCAGTGTAAGGTCGTTGGTAATATACCAGCAAATGCTGCAGCATAACTTGATTTAACGAAGTGGTGCTGTTTACCAGTCTTACTATCAGTAATCGTTACTGGGCTAAATCCACCATTCTTGAGCAGATCAAGATAAGGATCTACGACTTCACGCCACGGGATGTTATCATCATCACGTTTGAACTGTAGCAAATCCTCACTGAGTGGTTGGTTTGGATCGTTAATGTAATTACTGATAACGGATTTGGATACCTTATAATAAACAGCAGCATCGTTACTGATAGGGAAACGCTTGATCTCACCAGTGCTATGGTCCTTTACAAGTACAGGTATATCCACCCCGTACTTAAGGCTGATGTTACATTTATCCCATGGTGTTGGATCATCAGCAAATCGATACTAGTAACCATCAGGATAGACACGGCTCGCCGCGAATTTACATCTTGCAGCTACAGTGGAATAATGCAAGCCAAGCGCAATGGAAGCTTCTCCAAGACTATTGTATTTCGTAACTTCACCTGTTCTGTAATTACGAACCTCAATAGCAACGCAGCTGTTATCCCTCAGACCAAGCCTGAATGAACGAAGTACGTTCTCAGATGGAGTAACCCACTCCAGGTTATCAAGAGCGTTATTGAATCTATTTCCATCAATGTGATCTACTTGTAGCTTTGTTTTATCTGTGCCATCATTTAAAAACATTGATGCAAGTAAACGGTGCTTGGCTATAGTGACAGATTCACCAGAGTCACTACGCAGTGACATCATTTCGTATCTCATTGATGGTCTAATCTTGCGCGGCGGTAATACCTTTTTTTCGATGCTCAGAGTAAAGATCTCCGGTTTTACTGAGTAATAGTTACTCGCACCTGGAATTTGGTAGAAACCCTTTTTGCGTAGGATGCTCAACGAGATCCTTGGTGTTAAAATCATTTAGTTTGTTTTTCATTTTAAATTGCCTTATTTAATTTGATCGTTCATATACACAAAATGTATTGGTTATAAGGAGAGTGTTGCAGAAGCGTCAGCTTTTTAGTAATATTCAAAGCTCTCACCGTATCCCAATTAGGGGTGCAATGCCACCTTGCGTAAGAACAGGATACGAAAATGTGCTTGCTCATCGTGTTGATGAAAAGTTTGCTTACGTAGCAAAAGGTGATGGGGTTATCAAAGAGAAGGGACCGAAATATGTTCTTATTTCTTATAACCAAGATGACCTCGGTGAAGAGATGGTTGAGATTGGTGTAACGATTGCTTCATCAAAAGGAAGTTACTTCCGCCATGATATTAAATGCGACCGTGAAGTAGGATATAAATTCAAGAAGGGTGAAGTGTTGGTATTTAACCAAGCTTTCTTCCAACGAGATGTCCTTTGTCCTACTCAAGTGATCTTGTGCGATAAAACTTACGCACGAGTCATGTTAGTGGAATCAAATGATACCTTTGAGGACTCCTCAGCTGTATCAATGGATTTTGCAAAACAACTTAAATCATCGGTTGTAAAGAACGTGTTATCGTTGTGGAATGCAACGGATAATTTACGTAACATGGTTAAGCTTAATGATGAAGTTGATATCGATGATAGTTTAGTATTAATCGAAGACCAAGCCTTTAGTGATGCGGGGGTATTTCAGTGGAAGTAGTTTAGATATTCTAAAACGACTTTCTCAGATTTCGCCTAAAAGCAAAAATATAAAGGTAAAAGTGATTAAGATCGATTGCTTCTACTATTGTGATGAGGATGATCTTTCACCTTCAATTAAAGAGGTGGTGAATCAGATTATGAAATATCGCTTTAATGGAACGAAGATGAAACTATCCGATAAGCGTCATATGACCGGGCAAATTGACGAACCACTCAAGCTTAAATCACAAGAAGTCCTAGAAGGTCAGGTAGGTATCCGTATCTACATCGAAACTGACCTAGGGTTTTTCAAGTGGTGATAAGCTCGTGGTCTGCAATCAGCTTAAATCTGTTACAGGTCGTGTGTTTACTGGTAAGAATGAAACCGAGTCAGGATTACCGATTCACGCTATGTTTGGTTATGCTTCTATCTCGGATCGTATTGTGGGTTCCCAGAGTTAATCGGAACTACTGCTACACTCTTGCAGTTAGTGACACAACGAGCGTTAGACGCGTACGGTAACAAATAACACTTAGAACAAGTTGTTGAAAGACATAGGGAGGGTTCAGCCTCCCGCTTTTATCGACACTTAGCCGGTCTCTTAAGAGACCACATTCGAATGTAGTAAAAACATTAATCTTAACTGATCAATAAGGTTATAAAAACAATGGTAAACAAATTAGAATCCACACGTTACACACTCGCTAACATTATTGAGTTAGTGACGGCTGTAATGTATAAGGTAGAAGGGAATGGCGTAAAGTTACCTGAACCTACTCCAATGTCAGATGGATGTGTAGAAAATGAGTTACACTGAACGCCGCATCCAAGAAACCGTTGCACTCGCTATCAAGAACAATCTTGATGTGTGCCCAGTAGAGGAGGACATGTAAGATGTTAACGTATTATTCAAAACAGTTGCAGGTGATTTAACCGAAGAGTTCTCTCGTCAAGGTACAGCGGTTGTATTTAACCAAGCAGGTACATTCAAGATTTATTGGGTCGTACGATGCCAGGTCTTATCGAAGAAAACGGTGTTGCGGTTTCATTAGATGCAAAATCAACTAAAAGACTATCAGCGTCAATCTGGCCATGGTCAACAATTAGAAACGATGGCGGAAATCTACGCTAAACCGTTATTACAACGTTTAGACGTATTACGTAACCAAAGTGTTACCTTTTCATCGATCGTGTAGCAGCAGGGTATCCGTGCTCAATACAATGAAGGTTTCTATAAAGTATCTGATATTCAAGAAATTGAGTTTGCAGATATTTATAAAACTAAAACCTTCTTAGATTACATCCAGCGTCATGCACCACTTGCAAACTCACAAATCCAAAAATGTGACTATCCAATCTGGTTTCATGGATCGTAATGAGAGATGATATCGTGGGTCTTTTAAAATCCGGTAATACTTCATTAGACGATGCATTAGTGGATATGATCGCACGTCATCCATCTAACTGGTTAACTGATGTCTATACTCGTTATCTTGTAAACGGTAATATCGTACCAACAGGTTTACGTACCACATCAAAGTGAATTAGTTGATGAAATCGTTTGTATTATATTTCATCCATGCTTCATTGTTAGCAAACGATGTTATCGACGGTACTGTAAATATCCCATTAGTACAATATCGCAATTACTTATCTGAAACTTTTGCTCAGTTAGGCGGTTTTATTAAATCGTTACGTGAACCAAAATCAACTTGGTTGATCAAAGGTGGTCAAGTGGTGGCTTTCAAAGATGAAAACACTAACGTGATCTACGTATACAAAAACCAACTACGAAAAATACCTTGAACAAGGTGGTAATGCAGATGCAGTATTAGGTGCAGTAACATTAGGTTCAGTAGAGCAACATCAATGACCTACTTGAAAACACTGAGCGATATGCAAATGAATTCAATCGTGCTTATAACGAACAAATCAATACAGTAAAAGCGGCTTTCCGTTCAAACTACATCCGTTTTGTTCCCACAAGTATTCATTGAAGAATTGAAGAAAGAACCTTCTGATTTCGTTGCGTTATTTGTACAACCTGGTACAGTGATTCCTGAAACAGGTTTCTCTTATAGTGATCTCTCTGGTCGTATCTTAAACTCACTTGCTCCAACGCAAGGTTACGACAATATCTATGATTTTCACTAAAGCATTGATTTTTAGATATCGGTTTATCCCATTACAGCTTAGGGTGCATTCTACCGCAAAGTAGAACAACAAATGAAAAGCAACCGGTGAAGAAGATCCACAAGTTGCAACTTTCGCCGTAGCAGTAGATGAGTTAGTCAAAGAAATCTTAGCTAACGCAACAGTGAGAACTAAACTAGGGCTATAATTGATGGCTGGTTTAAGAAAAGTGTAATTGGACTGGTCAGGTGGTAGCACTTGACCATTTCATTCATAATACGACCATTGCACTTGAGTCAGCTATTGAACTTGATACTGACGTTTCAAAATGAAGGTGTAAGTGATACACTGAAAAACCTTCGCTCAGAAAAACCATCGCATTACTGAAACGATTCCTTGAGAATATTAAGCAAACCATCAAAGCACTCTTCGCTAAGCTTGGTGTGGGTGTAACGATTAAAAGATCTCATGGATTTACTTGGCGATATCCGTAAGTCACGTGAAATCAATTTCTCTTTACTTGAATTGAAGAAGCTCACCAAACTTGGTTGGAATGTTGAAGTCACCACAACGGATGGTAAGAAAGCTGAGTATACAGCAAAAGATCTTCGTAACGGTTATGATGCTTATGCAACAGCTACTTTACGTATGATCGACTTTTTAAGACATTCAAGAAACATCGAGTTAATGACCGATAAAGGTGTTGCCCAAATGATGTCTTCTGCAATGGATGACACGTATATGCTGTTTGGTGCTAAACCAACTCGATTTGTGTATCACAATAACGAGTTCGGTATCATTCATGATGAAATCATGAAAGTAAAACACTGATACCATTTGCTTACCAAGCTCATATTGCTGAAGATGATATCAATTATCTCATTGAAATCATGAAGCGTTATGAGATCATGGAGTCCGTCAAGTAAAATTCATTGAACGAAACATTGATCTATCATTGAAGTGTCTTTCTGATATTGAAGATTGGATTGGTGAAAGCTTTTCTTAACCGTGATTATCTACGCAACATGAAACGTTTGATCTCTGATGTATTTAAAGTAACGATCAGTGATGTAAGTGTCAGTCTTGTTCGTGGTATCCATGGTGTCTACCGTGTTTACTCACAAGCTGTGAGACGTCTCAAGTACAGTGATAAAAACAGAATAAAAAAATAGAGGAGATATCTATCTATGAATTATAACGATATCACCGATGATATCTCCCTATCATCGGTTTTAACTCGTGATCCTAAATATATCTTAGGGTTACTAGAAGAAACAAAGACGATCGAATCATCGTTAAAAACCGCTTGATGTTATCTATCCGGAAAACTATCTAACGAAGAAACTCGCCAAACTCGACCAAGACTTAACCGTACTTGGTATCGTGGCGTTAGTGGACCCCAAACCAATAAATATGCTGTATTGTCCATTCCAGGTATGATCACAATTCCGATCACTGAGATGAAACAATTCACTTATCAAGAAGATGTTTATCGCGTCCTTTTTGTTAGATGCGTATGATACATTAGTCCTGAATACTAACATCGTTAAAAGATGAGACATTGGACTACTACATGTATAACTATTTTGTTGAGTTAGCGCGTATTCCGTGGTATCTCAACTACTTGGATATTTTAAATATCTACAGTAAAGATAGTTACTACATCGGTCAGAACTTGATTGATATTCCTCAGGTACTTGAGATGTTACTGGCTAACATTGCACGTGATCCGAAGAATGACAAGTTCATGTATCGTGATAAATTAAAAATCCATGGATGACATCAAGACCAATCCACCATCTTGGGTACCACTTCGAAATGTATCATTAGGTAGTGTGGATACCTATAGTAAGTTAATGGGTTCTTATTTCGAGGAAGGACTCACTTCTGCACTCGCAGATAAGTCTAAGAAAATGACTCGTATCGAAAAAGTATTGAGAAGTTAAGGATAGAGAGATGACCGAATATGAATCGCTCGTAGAGAGCCTCAGAATCGCTTATGGAGACGAGTTCTCCAAAATGGCGACCATCATCAAAGGGTAATGAAAAACACCCAGCTCTATCATATCTCCTTTGACGATAAGATAAAAATCCTTCATCCCTCGTTTCTCAACTAAGTTAGTGAATGGTGAATCAAGAGCGATCCCTCGTACTTCTACCTCATCAAGTATACTAGGTTGTATGCTTGGTTTTGGTGACATTGGACGTGGGTATCTCAATAATGCTTTTGATAGTAAGCGAGATAATACTCTCTATATCTATAAGATGGAGTATAGTCTTGCGGTTAAACCATCAAAAGACCTTGTACCTGATGTAGATTATACCGATGAACATTGGTTGATCGCAGCTAGTGTGAATACTCGTGAATATAAAGGTCACATCACTGGTAGAGGATTCTTATCTAATATCGGTATTGATCTTTTTACGTAATGGGTGTATCTATAACTATATTTGGTATTTTTAATTTAGATGAGAAAACGAAGTTCATTAAAGGACTTGATTTGGAACCAGGTTATTATCGTATTAACTTACTGGATATTAGTGGGTATGATTTTTATCCCGAAGGTTGGTGATAATATCAAAGTGGAAAAGATAACGAAAGATGAGTTCTCTTCCATGAAGGAAGACGAATCGAATCGATCTCTAATAAACGCCTTTTTAAAGAATAAGAAAGTAGGAAATACTCATGAGTCAAATTAAACTCAACTCAGAAGTACTACTTGGTGTGAATAAAGCAGGAACATTGAAACCTGATGCACAAGGCTGGTATGATGTGATTTTGGGCGCATTAGAGTACCCAAATAGCTATGGTGCCGTCTATAAGCAAGATCCAGTTCAACAACTTCTAAACGGTGATAGCATCTTTGCTCGCCGTTTACGTAAAGTTGTTTGATTGGTGAATTAGGTCACCCGATGCCTGAGCCAGGTCAGACTCAAAGAGCAGTACGTAGCACGTGTGATGCGTATCGATGAAAAATTCGAATCGCACACAATCAAAGAGGTTGTAATCGATACAACTCTTAAAAGATGCTAAAGGAAATCGCTACATCGGTATCCGTGGTAAAAGTAAAAACCATCTGGTCCATATCGCGATGTTTTAATCCAAAAATTTGCAGACCCAGATATGAACGTTTGCTTCTCAGTTCGTAGCTTTACGAAAGACCGTTTCCAAAATGGTCGTTTAGAGAAGTATACGACTTCTATCATCACATGGGATTGCGTAGGTGAACCTGGTTTAGAAAAAGCCAATAAAGTATAATTCACCATCCCTTGAGTCTTATACCGCTACCGTAGATCCAGCCATGTTACGCAACATCGCCGCAATGCCTGTTGGTCTTGGCATGGAATCATCTGGTATCATTGAGCAAAGCTAAAGAAATTCTTAAAGCTTCAGGTGAACCAATTGAACGAGTTAAAGTATCAATGGAATCCGCTGAGCCTAAATGGCACGCTAAGTGGTAATACAACATAAAGCAGAGGCATCATCACGATGCCTCTTACTTTTAATCCGCATATGGATTAGCTTATCGCAATACCTAATAATACAAGTGCACCGATTACCGCGTATTTAAGTGGTTTTAGGGAATCCCTCCATGAATTCTTCTTCCTCTTCAGGTTTCGGTTCTTCTTGACCAAGCCATACTAAGATATCGCCAATGAATGGATACTCCATATCTCTCCACTCATATTTAGGATTTGCATCCATCACTGCATCGAGATGTTTATGGATATAACTATGCCATTTGTTTCCATCCGGTACTTCATCAAAAATAAAATACTGCATTTGCACTACGGGATGATTTAGGGTTTAGTGTGAACATCTACCACATCTGTATTGCACTCACGAGGAGTTAACATAGACCGCACTATGATCAACCACTAAGAGATAACCATCTTTTCTTACTACGCCATTTACTACATCACTACCTGCGTATACTGCATTATTTTTATTACGATAAAGTAGATCACCTTTATTGAGTTTAACAATCCACCAACCGTGTCTACTTGATTTTTACTACATGTGCCATAATTGTGCTCCGGTTTTAATGAGTCAGAAGAAAGACGAGGGTATTGACAAGAATTCCTGCCATCATACCAAATAAAAATCCTCTCAGTGTAGGGAATTCACCTTTTGCATAAGTACCAAGAATACGTTCCATGATATCCGATCTATAGGTATAATGAACACTTCCGGTTATTAAACTGAGGTGATGATCCATTAATGTAGCCCATGCTTCCGGATCTGGTTCTGACTCAATAGAATAAGTTGCTGTTTCAGATTTCATATCGATCTTACTGATACTGACAATATCCTTGTGATCATCAATGATAATTCTGACATGATAACCAACTGTTAAAAAGATATTTGATTCCTTCAGCAACGATAAGCGTGTTGTTACCAAGCTTAACAGTATCACCTTTTCCTAACTGTAAGATCTGGCAATCTCTATTTGTAAAAATGCTAATAGCCATTGTACTAATTCCTTATCTCATGATACCAAACATTGCTAATGCAACACTAACACCGAATAGTAGTACATCCTTGAGAGAAAATAACGGTTCGTCGATAGCCGATAGTTTTTGATTGTTCCACCACTTCTCTGACCTTTTTCAGTTTTCCCGTAATCTATAGCATCTTTAACCATATCTATAGTTGTAGCACCAGCTGTCGCACCACCGCTTTTACGAATTAAATACACCCACTCATCCGGGTCTGGTTTATCGGAGAGTATTTCAGTCGGCTCATCTTCCGGTTTAGTACCATGTGGAATTGATACTCGAACACAGTCGCTCCATCTATCCTCCTGTGCGATATCCACCACCGCAAATCCAGTTACTAGTAAATATTGTTTGGGACTGAAACGACACTCATAGCCGTAAGGACCAATATAGTGATCTCCAGCTTCCAGTTTAATGATCCAGCAGTTACCTCTTTTTAGTGCAATAGTAGCCATAATAAGCTTCCTTCTAGTTTAGTCAAATGGCTCTGAATCGACCACGGAGCCATTATCATCATTAGTCAATGTGATTCTTCATGTTATATATGAAAATCGTCTTATACGTCGATTGAGGGCTATTTAAAAGCCCTTTATTCATCCGAATCGTTTTCTACATCTTCCGATTCATCAGACTGTTCCTCTTCGATGTAGAATTTTTATCCCATGATTCATACTCCTCACCTTGACCTTTTCGTACTCCGTCTAATCGCATCAAGTGTATCGTCTTTATCAGCACGCCAGTCTGCTAGAATTGAGGGTTCGATTAAATCAGGTCTTTCATCTAAAAACCATAGACGTTAACCAACGATTCACACGATATTCACCAAATACTTCAAGTAAGATATAGAAAGGTTCTAAACAAGAGAAGATCATCTTACGGGTATTTAAAGCAGGTCGGAACTCTTCAGGGATACCGATGTTTGCCACCACATCCGCAGGGAGAATAACAGAAGCAACGGTTTCTTATCGTGTAGCTCCATGAAGTCGATATACTTCTTACGAATGTTTTCATCTTTTGATATTATTTAACCAAAGATCAAGTGCCGTTCTATTTGGTAGGTTCATTTTAATACGAACCCCAACAAACGGAGGCGCTGGACATTCACCGTATTTATCCGCAAATACGTGTTGCCATAACTCGTAATAGAAATATTCACTACTCATTGGATTCACGTAAGCTTCTTTTGCTTTTAACTGTACAACTTGTTAAGAAACGACTATCCCACGCATAATAGAGTGGAAGATGTTAGCTTCTTCTTGAGCGATCTTATCAAAGAGCTCATTAACATGAACCTTCTCACCTCGACTAATTGATTCCATTATTCCAACTGCTTCATCATGGAACAGCTTAATCAATTCAGGTGGTGCTTTAGAGTTCTTTAATGCGACTCCTTTCAATTCTTCCTCAAGATGTTTTAACGCCATCCCTTCCTGGATACTTGCAATTGAAAGATAGTGTTTAGTACGGTTGGTTGGCATAAACACATCGAAGTAATATTCAGACTTCATTTTCAGGTTGTGGATATATTTCTTCGCAACCCCCATCTGACCTGCTGCCATAGCAAGAATATGACGAGTAATCACGTTAATCAAATATACACACAAACAACCCGGTAATTTCGTCTCACTATTTACCACGATGGTCCCACTATACCACTCTACCCATTGCATAACAGTATACAATACCGAATCAGTATCACCACCTAATACACTATTACGAATAACAGATGGGAATAATGCTGTTTCAGCTGGGATAAATTTATTCACCATAAAGAATTTAAAGTAATCACTATACTCAAATAAGGCATTACGCATGTGTCTTGCATAAGCACCGATATAGCCATAGTAATCCTTATCTTCATGAGTCTTATCTTTAATCCCTTTACCATCAAGATAATGAGAAACAGTAATAGTCACCAAAAGGCTCATAAAAACTCATCGATCAATTTGAGTTCAGCTTGCGTCTCTTCGAAACTTAATGGTTCTTTTATCCTTGAATGCTAAGATCTTATCAAACATCCCACGAACAAAAACTATCGTTATATTTTTTTAAGGTGAAATAAATCACCCATATAAAGATAAATCGTTCTTTCAAGATCCGTGAGTTTCTCAATGAACTCATAAATCTTCTTATCCCAATACTGAGACTTGTAGTAAGTATCCGTATTGTATTTCACCATTTCGAATAATTCATCTACGGTGATATAATGAAGATTGTATTTATCAATCAGTTGTTTTTGCCCCATCATAATCGACTTCTGCTAAAACCGTTACGATGTTCTCTAGCACGATAGGGCCGCTATAGAAATGACGTCTACCCATAAAGAAACGTTCAGTAGAAGCATTCGTAAATGCTGTTGCAGTGCGACAAACTGATGTTAACGTAGAGTGACCACTTCGGTTAGCAAGTGGTGTACTCCCAATCGTTAATAAACCTGAGATACTGTTGATATCTTCTTTAAGTTTATTTTGTTTTGTTATTCTTGGTTACAGCCTCATCCATACGACCGTAACTCTTCGCTATTTGTGATTCCTTCTTGGTACGAGCACGTTCGTAGTACTTCACTTCCGTATAACCACTTACCTCACTGACTTGTTCTTCTGTTGGTGCATAGCAAGTTAAAGTGGGTGCCATAATAAGATTACGTTCTTCTACCTCTTTTAAGAACTCAGTTAATGTACAAGTATCTTTAAAAACGGTCACTCATGTCATCACGTCTAAAAGATCTTCATGATAGGGTCATTAAAAATCGATCTTACCATTCTTAACACCCCAATCTAAAAACGCTTCTGCCTTTATCTCTTGGGATATCACGCATTCGGCTTAGATACCAACCAGTATACTTTTTCCATTGACTTGGTATATCAAGATTTCGAACCGTTTTATAGTAATCCGTTGGTTCATATAAAAATTCCATAACCATTCCTCTATAAATAATGAGTTGAAAATATAAACATGGTTTTCCCTAGGATAATGAGAAGTTGGATCAAAATAAGAGCTACCCCGAAGGATAGCTCATTGATCTTACTTTCTAAATACGTAGTTGATCCAAGTACTTTTTATAATACTGTTTCATTGAAAGATAAATATCACTTAGATATTCATCCGCATGTAAAACGAGCAAATAAACATTGGGCATCGTGAGTGACACCAAAAAGCATTGATGTCTTTAACGAATTTATCGAAGTTCTCACGCATCTTCTCTTTAAACTCATCACCATCTATTTCACGATTCCATCGACTTGCCCACTGTTCATAAGTCACGTTTGAATCAGGACCTACTAACATGAAAGGATATTTTCTCTCAAGTAAACCTTGTAATACTTCTGGGTGTGTACTAATCAAGAAATCATAATCCTGATAGGCTGGACTGCTGATCAATAAATCAAGCTCATGTAAATAGTTCTCAGGAAATCAGGTTTCTGACTCCAAACCAAAGCTATCTAAGTCAAATACGTTTTTGTATTTATCAACAAGGGTTGATTTACCACACCCACTAAAATGCGCAAATAATCATATTAAAAGCCAACCTGGTAATAATTTATCTGTGATGTATCTTCCGGTCTGAAGGATAAGGCTTAAGACGGATCTTATTGCTCATACTAAAAGCAAACATCCCACCTACAACCGTATAGATAATGAACATCATCATCACTAGTGCTAAAGTGAATGTACTACCCATTATCTTTATCCTCGTGTTCACCAACGCGGCGCTTCATTCCACCACGCAATCCTTGTTTCTTTTTCAGGCTTAAGGTATTCATCCTTTGCCCACCATGTTGTCATTACGATACTCATCAGTGCATATTGCCAGATTAAGAATAGTGCCGCAATGATAAATAAACTAAAAGACTAAACCCGTCATTTCTTTTTCCTTTTCTTTTTCTTATGCTTACGCTTCTTCTTAAGCTTATGGTAGCAGATCTTAGTATCAGGTGACATCACCCATTTCTTCTTAGAGAAGATATCTAAAAATGAAGTGAATAATGATCACACCACCTAAGCAACTAAAGAGGCACAATAGTGTTACGATTTCGTTATGACTAAACATCTACGTTAATCAAAAACCCCACAGTTAAAAATTGATTAATGTTTTAGATCTTGTATCTAAGACCACAAGACCTACCACAAAAAACAATCGTTCCGATCAGTGTATAGAGTTCCGGTGATTGTAATATTGACATAAAAATCCTCCAAGATGATAAGGGACTAGATGGACTCTAGTCACCACTACCACGGATGTGTCCTGATTCACCACCAGATGGGAATCTAACTGAACCGGATGCACTGAGGCTGCCGTTGATAGTTTGACTGCCTTGGACATCCATATTCCCTTTCACGCTACCGTTACCAGAACCACCATTGCCTGTAACGGCCATACCACCCATGTTAACTTGACCAATAAGATCGATAGTAGGACATTTGATCTCAACCTTACTACCCACTTCCCATTTGACATTATCTGCTTTCAGGTTAAATGTTTTACATTCCACGTTCCACGTTTCGGTTTTTCATGTTAATGGTTTTATCAGATTGGATATTGATCACCTGTTTATCTAATCTGGATATGAGTACGGTCTTTATTTTGGATATCAATACATGTTAACGTACTATCGATCTGAATAAAGTTACCATCGCCATCTGAGATAACAAAGCTTACCATCTTTACCATTCATCTGAACAGTCCAAGCCGCTTTCTCACCGTTGGCTTTAGAGGTACGCATCTCCATTAAACCGTTAGCCGTATCGACAGTACGAGTATAGCTGTTTTTGATATTCGTTGGTGTTTCTTCCTTTGCGGCTTCTTTTCGGTTTAGCGGCATAAGCTTCTACCACGACTTCTTGCACACGTTTATTCATGTGTTGGTTAGTCGGTTTCAGTAGAAGGTTTCATCACCGATAAAAACGATAAAGGTGTACAGTTTCACCTTTCATTAATTGAGGTGGTGTAATACGGTTACTGTCTTCATTCAGCCACTTAGCCGTAACAGTTGAACCTGTTTCCACTTTTTGACTGATAAGCCTTACCGCGACTATCCACCCCTTTTGTTGTAAACTTTTGCGGGTTTAATTCCAATCGACCACGCATATTCGGTAATTGGTCTTGAGGTGCAACATGCACAATTCTTCATGTCCTAAGATAGCATTCTCTGCTACCACACCGATTCCCATATAACCCGACTTTTCTTGTTCTTCTGTCATTTCAAAATCACCACTATAGTAGAAAATGTTTTGATTCCTATTTTTACTTTATATAAGGAAACCAAACAATGTTAATCAAAACTTATTTTACATCATTGTCATCGCTTACATCTCTTAGAAGACCAAAGCTTTTGAATATGATTTTACCCAGAAACACACGATACTCGATGGGGTCAACGGTGCAGGTAAGTCATCTATCTTTAATGAGTTATCGCCATTACCTGCTAATATGGATGACTACTTACCAGATGGGTATAAGAAGATTGTTATTGAGCATAATAACAGTAAGTACATCTTAACTTCTCAGGGTAAAAGACCTGGTAAACATTCTTTTCTAAAAGATGGAGAAGAACTTAACTCCCGGTGGGACATTAACTGTTCAGTACGAATTAGTAGAGAACTTCTTTAACTATACACCTGGTTATCATCGTGTATTGCAAGGTAAGTTATTATTTACCGAAATGTCAGCAAAAGAACGCCGAGATTGGTTTGTCGATATCTCTGGTATGGATAGTGATTTTGTCATGAAGTTCTGGGATAAGATCCGTGCTGGACAACGTGATAACACCGGTGCATTAAAGAATATCAAAAATAAAATAGCAGAAGCGAATCTTCAGTTACTCGATGATAAAGAAATCATTGAAGTAGAGGAAAGACTTTCTGATATCATAAAACTATTCAATGGATTAACGGATTTATTAAAAACAGTTCCCAAGAAGTGAAGTGCCACTCGCACCGGTTGAATGTAGTGATGATCTTACTCAACGGGTTAAGAACCTTTACTTTAAATACCTAAAAAGAAAGCGATGGGGTTGGTGGGATTAATCTTACTGAGCGGTATCAGCTTCAAAGTGAGTTACTTGAACAAGATCGTGTTCAGATGAATGAACTTCAGGAACAGCTTGTTAAGTTGACTGATGAGAAACATCGTTTCGATTTTAACAGTGAGGATAATATCGAAGAACTTGAACGTCGCTATGATGAATATAGAGCAAGACTAGCTTCATTTGATCAGAGTATGATTGATCAATATAAGGTGATTCTTCAGTATCCTTACTTCAGTCGTGGTGATGGATTAACGGAAGTTTATCAAACTTATAATAATCAGTTAAGGTACATTGATGATGCATTATTAGCATTCCAACCATTTAGTCTTCCCTATAGACAGGCTAAAGAACAAGTTAATTATAAGAGCTCCGAACTCATGAAGTTACAGGGGTGAACAACAGGGTGTTCAGTTTAAGATTGGTGAAATCGATAAACAACTCCAGCATCTTAACCAACATCCTGAAACCCAATGCCCTAACTGTTATCATCGTTTCAAAGAAGGAAATATCGATGCAGAAATTCAACGTCTCAGTCTTGTGAGATCTCAACTTATCCAAAGAGATAATGAACTAACTGGTAGTATAGATACGTTAACAAAAGAAGTCGAGTTTGAACAGGTTAACCTTTAAGAATTATGAGATGATCTTGTTAACAGTTACATCAGATGAGCATGGCTTAAGTGAATATCTTAAAGCCACCATGACTAACGATGGAAGTCTTGGTACATTGATGAGATTGATTCACGATAATCCAAAAGCTTATCTTGGTGCATTTCAGCAACAGATTGCGAAGATACCAACTTATATTGAAGTGAGTAAAGTCTTAACGGAACTTGAAGGATTAGCTGCATTGATTCAGAAAGGGAAAGCACAAGCCTCACCTGAGTATATTCAGTTAGTCGGTCGTATCGAACAATTAACTCAGTTACATGATGAAGCTTCATTTTCGATATCACAAACGACGCACACTTGTTGAGAAGATTTATAATGCAATTGAGTTGCAACGTAAGTTTACTGAACAGTTAGATCGAGTTAATCAACTTGTTGAGAATCAGTCTAACTTCATTAAAGATGAAACGACTAAACTCTTTCATCAAGAAGTGAGTGAAGTCTTAACGAAGTTGAAGTCAGAGATTGATGAGTGTAATGATCGTATCCAACATCAGGCTGGGATTAAGTTTGTGATTCGTTCACATGAGGAAAATAGAAGTGGGATTGAGAAGTCGATTGATCTCCATACTCAACTGATGCAGATACTTGATCCGAAAACAGGACTCATTGCGAAATCGGTGATTGGGTTTATTCGTCATTTCGTTAAAGAGATGAATAACCTGATGAGCCAAGTCTGGACGTATCCAATTATCATTGATATTGAATCAGAAGATGATTTCACGAAGAAATATCTTTTCCCGGTGGTAATCGGTGAAGATGCGATTAGACGAGATGATGTTTATGAAACCTCACTTGGTCAAACAGAGTTAATCAACTTTATCTTCCGCATTACCTTAGTGAAGTATTTGAAGTTAGAGAACTACCCACTTTATCTTGATGAAGTAGGTGGACATCTTTCAGTACAACATCGTAATCGGTTATATAACCTGATTAAACGGATGGTGGATCATAATTACTTCTCTCAGGTCTTTATGGTTACTCACCTTCAAGATGTGAAAAGTGATTATGGAACCTGCAGAAACGATATTACTGAAATAGTTAAGGTATGTCAAAAATCACGATTTTTGATAATTTCATAACTTTTTCCGATAATATGATGAAATGACAGTTTTTCTTTTATTGTTGCGAAAAATAAAAAGAAAACGACAAATATGGAGGGTACCTTTCGGTACCCTCTTATTAAAGCCGAATGATTCGGCTCTTTTCGGAACGTAGCCTTCTGGACGACGTCCTTCTGCTATATCCTCATAACGACCACGACCAAGATGCTCATAACCATCTGGGTTAGCCATCTCAGCTTCAGTCACACCTGGCGTCACATCCATTTGCACTTCATCTTCCAATAATCCATCGACTTCATTTGTTGAGTTAGTATAAACTGCATCAACAGTGACAGCACGACGACCATCCTCAAATTCAAGTTTCACAGTCATCGTCACCTTAGTTGCACCCAAAGCCTGAGTGAACTTTTGGAATACGGCTATCGTTGCATTGTCCCCTGCGATTTCTTTATTAAGATTACCGCGATGTGTTGCAATACGAGATAACAATTTCTTCTGGCTATGGTCACCTGTATATTTCTTCGCACCAAACTTACGTTTTAACCAACGTTCACTGACCATGAACCAGTTTAAATAACTTAGGTTCATTTTTCATCATGATCATACGGATCATGTAGGTTAAGATATTCTTACTTTCACCAATGCGGTAAGTTGGATCGCGGAATAGCGACATCAAATCGCTTTCTTTCTGATTAGACATGTTATCGCCTCCTATTTGCTATACTTGATAGATTCAAAACGACCCACACGGAATTCTGCCACACGGGTAATGGTAATCAACATCGGATTGATGAGATTAACTAAACGACCCACGAGTTTATTCGTGTTATTATAAAGCCAACTCTTTATCTTCACAGGTTAATAAAGAATTAGCATGACTACGCATGAAATTATTGGCAGCCACCCACAATAGACGTAATGCATGACGAAATGCGAAACGACCTTCCGTCACGAAAATAATCTTCAGCATGTACTTTGATTTCTTTCGGTAATGCACGGAAGTCACTTGTCATGATACGTCCACCTTTCTTGATAATATCAATCAAATGAATGAATTCAGATAACTGATCATAGATCGCATTGAAACGAGTAATGAGCTCGTAGTTCGTTTCAGTGTATAAGACCGTATCCAATTCCTTATTATCACAGTCGATATAATCATACATCAAGTTGATGATATCGCACATGAGAACCAATTCCTCATATCCGTTGATATCAGGACGATTCAACTTTTTCAATAATCGATTAAGTCTAAACTTAAAAAGTTGAGTACTAACCAAGTTGGTTTTTCCATGATTTCCTCCCATAGAAACTTACGCTATTCTATTAATAGAACCCTTTACATTTGTGCATAATACTAATACCATGTATAAGTATAGATTAATGAGCACATAATAAGGAACGACTTTGCAAAAGTGAAGAAACGGGATTTATGTCATTTCTTCATGTAGATAATATAGGGTTATAAATACCTATAGAACAAGATAGTATAACTTAGAACGTGTACTTTATTCAAATTAGAATAAAAATTAAAATGGAGTGAAAGAATAAAAATCATGGCACGCGAATTAACCTCAGACATGATTAGTGAAGATGTGACTGAACTACAGACGAAAGATATCCCTTCTCGTCTTGAGATGATTCAGAAACGTCGACTCAAATACATGGAGAAGATTGAACGTAAAGGTGATGATTGGTTAGCTGATGAAGGCTTATCGATTACCTATATGCAACTTCTCAATGGCTTTGAAAAACAAGAGCTATATAAACACAAATCAGCTCAAGATAAAGAAGAGGGCGATAAAGATCGTAAAGCTTACGAACAAGCAGCAGAAACCTTTCGTCTTCTTAGACAACAACGCCGTGATGATATCGCTAATGGAAAACCCAATCATCGATAACCCACCCTGCCCCACCAAGATATAATGAAAAACTTGGCGGCTCAGTTTGGGACTGATGATATCGCTGCTCAATATGATAGTTATAAAGAGCAGGATTGGAAAGATTTCCATAAAGATATTATCCGTGCAGGTAAAGACCCACGCCACATGATCGATGATGATGGTAACATCGTCGAAGTCGTTGATGACGAGTGAGTGGGAACACAAATCGAGGGTACTCTAGAGTACCCTCTTAATTTTGTTGCTATTTTTAAATTCGCAGCTGTCGTTTTAATACAGATGTAGAATTCATCTACTAATGCTAACACCACACTATAGAGTGTAACGTATTGAGCTGTTAAGTATAACACTTCTGAAATGTATTCAGATTGTTTCTTATTCAATACGTATTTGCTATCTGGTTTATTAATCCCGTCAGCAATTAAGTTAGCACGATCACGAATCAACTGAGTAGATTTTTGAACTGTTTCAGGCAATAACAACTGAGTATTCGCTGATACTTGTTGCATTACTTTACGGAACTGTTCCACATCACCATTGTTATTAAACGCACGACCGAAATAAACTTTCTCAGTAGTCGCACCAGAGAAGATACGTTTCATCTGAGTTTTAATCGCATCGTAATCTTTTTCTTGATACTTAGGTTTAAACCCAATAGAAGAAAGATTATCTGGTTTATTGATTGCACGACCTAAGTACTCAGCAATCGGTGCTAGCATATCACGATCAATACTACTTACAATAGCGGTAACGTCATTTAACCAATTTGCATAAGTTAACCAATCCACACCCAATTGATGAGGTTGATATACTTTAGCCACTTTACTAATCGCAAAATATTGGCGACCTGATACGTAACGAGATAATTTACTTAACCCATTATCATCCACACCAACAAAATCTGATTTGATCTTTTTGACCTAACTCAGATAACTTATCTGCAGCTTCACCAAGTTTATTGGTAAATGATTTAAAGAAATCAGAAACAGAGTTCATGAAATCTGTACCTGGCATCCATTGAGTAAAAGCCTCTACTGCAACCGCTTCTACTTCACTTTCACCACTATCACGGTTTACTTGGATAGGATAAAGGATAGGGCTGGTTTTACGGATACTTTCAAATCACCTTCAACACGTGTTAAAGCAGAAGTCACTTCAGGTTGTTTAACTTCTTCTGCCACTGTAGTTTCTTCGGGTGCTTCTTTATTCTCTTCTACTGTGCTTTCTGGTTCATCAGAATTCACATCCACTACATCAGTCGGTTTTTCTGCTTCCTCAGCATTTTGTACCTTTGAGGTTCTCTGACCTCTTCAGGATTTCCCTGCTCTTCATTAATGATAGCAGGTTCATTAACAATTTCAACTGTCATATCTCAATAACTACCTTATTATTTTTAGTACTAAAAATAAACACCACCCAATAACTCGTCAGTTTAAAATAGGATGATGCTGGTAAAGGATATCGATCACATTTATCCTTACCATACCCTTATTGGCTCACCAAAAGTTCTGTGATTACCCAAAAATAGATAGTAACCTTGCTGTCTATGTAACAAACTCAAACTTATTTTTATAAGACTCGTTTTATGGAGACTTTTTACTATGGCTTTTAAACCAATGACGATGAACGAGTTCATCGATACAGCACCCCGCTTCGTCCACTATTAAACGTATCACCTATTTTTTTGATGTGATCACAGGTAACTGGGAAAATGGTCAGAATGGTGCTAAGATCTTAAATGGTGGGATTATGCCCTTCATCGCATTCATTGGTGAAGGGAATACCTTTTAAATCAACGATTATGAACAGTGTCATGATTCGTGTGTAGCACGTCATCCAGCAATGACACTTTCGACCTATGAGACAGAAGGCTCGTTTTCTATCTCTCGTATGGTACAACTAGCAAGCCCATATCCAGATCTTGCTAAAGAAGATTTCTATACGAATGAATCACGTTATTCTTTAACCACCTCAACTGATATGGATGGTGAAGATTGGTTCAACAGCGTGAAGAAATTCGCTCAGATGAAATTAAAAGAGAAATCACAAATTGGTACAACGCCATTTATTGATGCCTCTAAACACGACAGTAAGACATTATTAACCATGCCTTATCCAACTGGGATCTGTCTTGACTCCATGAGTGAGTTCCGTACCGGTGCTTCTCGTGAGAAAATGGATAAAAACAAAAATCGATGACAAAGAAGTCAACGATTACTTCATGCGTGCAGGTCTTGAGAAATCTCGTATGATTACAGAGATCCCTCAATTCGTTGGACGTGCGAGGGTTTTTCCTTGCGACAACTGCACGTAGATGACACGATTAATATGACCAATAAACCAGAACGTAAGAAATTAACGTATATGCGTCAAGGTCAAGATATTAAACGTGTACCGAAGAACTTCTCGTTCTTAACGAACCACTGTTGGGAGATCATTAAATCTGCACCCTATTATAACAGTGATCGTACGGGCCCTTACTACCCATCAAAAGAACACGGCAGTACGGATGGTAAAAACCGATTTAATGCAAGTGACTTTCCATGGTCTACGTAATAAATCTGGTTTTATCGGGTATCCCAATGCAACTTATCGTTTCACAATCCCAAGGTGTACTCTGGAATCTTTCACATTACGATATCATCGCATCTCGTGAAGGATTAGGTGTGACACGTAAAGGTCATAGTGCAACCGTTGACTTCTATCCAGATAAAGTCTTAATGCGTACAACTGTGCGTGATATTTTAGATGAAGATGAGAAGTTAGCTCGTGCTGTAGAACTTTCATGTGAAATTGCGCTCATGTACATGTACAAGGATAGTATCGAGAACAAATATCGCATGACTTTTGAAGAGATCAAGCAAAATGTCATCGATAAAGGTTATGATTGGGATAAGGTACTTGATACTCGCGGATACTGGTTTGTATATCGAAGAAGAAAAAAGAATTGAATGCGAAACCGTATTTAAGTGGATTTGACTTACTTCGTGTGGTAACAGGTGAGTATAAACCGACATTCTTATCGAAATAAAAGAGATGAATAGAGAAGATAGTAAGGGTAGCCGCAAAAACTACCCTTACTTATAAAAGAATTTAAATGCAGTTTGTTTCATTGCTATATTTCGAAATAATTTTAGAATTAATAATTAAAACATTTTGGATTTATATGACTATGAAGCAAATAATCGATCATGTTGTCGATACAATCGAAGATAGACAAGAAGGATTGTCCGATAATCTCTTCCCAAACTATATCGTTGATTATATCGGAACACTTGAATCAGACCAAGCCCAAATTCGTTATATCTACGAATACCTTGGTTATGGTGGTAATCCACCGGCAAACTTAAATGAACTATTAACTTTATTGAAAGAGGATTTCTTACCCTTTCTTGGTTTCTAGTTTATTCAACATTTAAAACGAAACAATTAGAAAGGATAATGAGAATCATGGAACACGAACCGATTTCTTATATCAATGCTTATTTGGCACTCCCAAGTAAGTTTATTGAAAATGGTTACTATTATGCAGTAAAAGAAGGTGTCCTAAGTGTCATCAAAGGTAAGGCAGAAAAAGATCCACAGCGATTAACACTTTCTTATGGAAGTGAAGATAAAGAAGCGCAAGCTCTAGCGGTGGAAATTAAGAAACTTTATCCTGAGATCACAATTAAAGGACTTGAGCCTAACTTTGTTAAGCATAAGCGGAATGCGTATATTAAACGTAACCAAAATGCCTGGCTTCGTGCTACCCATGTGATCATTATCCGTGAACAACGTGAAACCCCTAACCCAACGTTTCTTTATTGAAAAAAAGCGGAAGAAGGTAACACGAAGTTCGTCATGACACTTTGCCTAAAATGAAGAGGATAAATCAGATGAGCAACCGCCAAGCTTTCATCCAAACAGCGGTGAAGATGTTAAAGGAAATTGATCCTAAAAATAAATCAATCGATATCTGGGCTGATACAGTAACGAAAATGACCAAAAGCCCAGTTTGAAGATTATATTGAACGCTTAAAAATGGCGCTTCTGAAACTCCAGATCTTGATAAACCACGTGAATTAATCCCTTTGGTTGTCCCAACCTTAGATGATAACCGTATTACCGTAAAAACGTAATCTGGCTATTGCGAAGAAAATGGGGCCATAACTTCTTTGAACGTTGTTACATCACTGACAGTAAGACTGGTCAAAACGATGTTAACTAATATTCCTTATGGGACTTTCTTAATGCCGATTGTAAGGCAAAGCGCAGACATTAGAGAAAGGGATTGCTTATGAGAAAGACGGGAGTAAACTCGATGATCGTACTAACCAGATCGCTGATCACCAGAAAGGTTCATCCTTCTCTGCTCCGGAAGTACAAGCGTTACTCTCCCAAGGTCAAGAGAAAACCGTCATGGAGTTCAAGTGAAGTTCCGTGGTGGGGATTCAAAAGCCTACCAAGCCATGTATAAAGGTTTATTAGAAACTGGTGAATTCGAAATGAGTTCATATCAAGACAGCTCTCGAGTTAAATCGGCAGATGTCGCCGGTATCTACTTGAAAGCATGTCATATCGATAACGATATTTAATGAAAGGAACATGCTACCATGATCAATGACGAAACAGGTCAACCTTTAACACCAAGTCACTATACTGAAATCGCTGACTTCTTAAATCAGCGTCTACGTGATAAGATCCGTGAACTGTCAATTTACTTTTTACAAGCTAACGCTAATCGTACTGAGCGAAATGGTTTTTGGTGAGTTAAAAACAAGGTAAATCAGTCCGTGAGCAGATCTTAGATCTTACGGGTTATCTAACCAACTTTACTTATCTAATCTTACGACACCTTCTGGTTTACGTCAGGGTATTAGTTTTACTTGAACAAAAAGAAAAAGAACGTACCCGTCTTGATTTCATTATTAAGATCACCACTGAACTACGTCTTTATCTTGGTCAACAAGGGTTTTATCGATTTAGTCACTGAATTAACTAGATCCATGAACCTTGGGTCCAACGGATGGTGGATTAAAATCGAAATCAGTGATGAGTCAGTTAAATCGTGAGATTAATACGGTGGATGCAGAAACTCTCGTGGCTAACCCATGGATCGTACCAATTATCATCTATGGTTTAGATAGCCGCACAGCAACGACTATCCACGCAGAAGCAAATAAGATTGAAGAACTGATCGAAGGACAATAATCCAATGGCATTATCAGAAAGACATTTACTTGTTGATATTGATATGCTGTTTGATGTGCGTTATGCTGAATTATCACACTTTGCACCAGAGGCAGGCGTGGTATTATTCACGAAGGGAAGTATTTCGATAGAGAGCGCGATAGCGTGCTTTATTCGACCGCTAAGGTGGATGATGCGACTTGGTGGGGGACTTATAAGGATAGATTCATTTCGTTGCTTAAAAGACTCTCCTATTACGTTTTTGATGCACAATATCTATCCTCTAACTAATGACTATCTCGAAGATAACCATCCCGGACAATCGGTTGTGAAAAACTCACGATTAATATTCCGTATGGTCGTCTTGATGATGAAAGTTATCATGAGTTGAAAGAAGTCCTCTCTGAGCATTTCATGGGTTATTTTTGAATCAATTAATATCCTTCATATGCCTCATGAAAAACTTGACCTTCAGTACATCAGTAAGTACTATAGTGATTACTTCTGCTATCGCTGGTATGATTGGATGAAGCTTCATTATGAGACGTTAGATAAAGGATTGCGTCCCTCATTTAGAATGTGGTGGCCACGCATGTTATCAGATGTGGAATTTGAAGCGACAGATAGAAAACAAAAGAATTCATTAAAACAAACTGATGTTTATGAGTTTTTCTTATATCTCCATTTACCTGCTTTCGAGATTCATTGGCTGGATAGATTTCAGACGTGTTTCTACGTAGAATCAGAACAGCAACAAAAACAAGAGGCATCTTAATGATGCCTCTGCTTATATCGAATGATTTATTCTGGGATCGTTAAACCAGATGAAGTGATCTTATTCTCAAGCACTTTGATGCGTCTTTGAAGACTGGCGATCAATCTTTCATTGTTCGCATCTTTAATGGCAAGTTGTGCGTGTTTCTCTTTGAGTTTATCGTACTCACGTTTCTTCTCTTCAAGGGCACGCTGATTTGCTACACTGTTATCAGTCAGTGCTTTTTTCACCTGAAGCTAATTGTGCTTGTAATGCAAGACAATAAGCTTGAAGGTTACCGTAGTCTTCAGTTATCTTTTGAAGTTGACCATAAGTAGTAGAAGTATCACGTACATTACTCAAACGACTTTTCTCTTCACGAGTACGTTCAGTTGGAGTAAGATCATCGCTCTTAAGTGGAGCGATATGAGTCAATACAGTAGGCTTACGACCTAATGCACCTTCTACTGCATCGCTGACTTTAGGGATAAGATGAGCAACATCTGTATTCCCTGGCAATGTACCAAGATCACAACTTAAGATAAAGCGTTTAAAGACATCACCACTGACATCAGGATATTTATCGATGTAAGTATCGGGTACGTAAATACGTTCACCATCACTACCTAATAAGGTAACAATGGAAGCGAAAAATCTTACTATCTGCTTCGTAGATGTCTTTACTGAGCTCACGTGGCATGTAGTATGATTCATAGACGTTTACGCCTTGAAGCTGAAGCATACTAAAAGCTACGGTTTCTTTACAGCTATAGATCTTACCTGGTTTCGCTACAAAGGGGCTGCGTAGACCCCAATGTCCAGAAACACCATAAGGAGGGGTCATCTTAGATGCCATCATTTATCTCCTTAGATTATTCAGATGCTTCTTCCGTTACCGCAGAACGACGGTTACGAACCAATGTTTCACTGGTGCCTTTTTAATTTACCACTGGTGTAGTTATGACAGAGCTACACAGAGGAACTGGATGTTTTCATACATCACAGAAGCATAGAGAATACCATTACAGGTTACTTTAGTTAGGGTTAAGACCTGTATCGTATCTGGTTCAATATTTTCAGCAGCTAGTAATAACTCATTGAGTTTAAGTACCATTAACTGATGTTGTTTATCCATGCGGTTAAAATCATCCGTACGAGAACCAATTAACGCATACTGAGGATATTTCTCATAGAAGCTGATTGGTGCCAAACGGTTCATGGCGTTACCACAGATCAATAACCCAATTGATTTATAAAGACAAGAACTGATTTCAAGGTTAACTTTAAGGTGAGCTTCCTCGTAACCTTTCATGGCTTCTTTTCGCAAATGGGATTGCATCTTTATAACGAATCGTTGGGCTGTACATGGATGCAATAGTACGGAAACCAGGTACGAAGACATCGTCCAAACTGGAGCGATTACGTATTCGGTTGGTACGAATAGATCTGGGAAGATCTTTTCCCATTCAGCACGAGATTTCTTACTATTCGCTAAGATATATTTTACTAACTCATCTTTGATAATATCTAAGTTCTCACCGATACCACCATAAATAAGAACAGTCCAAGGAATACTAATCCCATTACCAGTCACATCACCCTTCCATTGGTAGTTATAGGTTTTAAGTAATGTAAATGGACTATCTTCACGTAAGCGGTTTACTTTATCGTGCAGTGTTTCAAGATTGAGTTCATTGCGGATACGTTGAACACTGTTTACATCTAAGAAAAATCATCAAGGTTATCCACAATAGGAATGATCTTGATTTCGTAATATGGATACTGCGATTTGAATGCTGGATCAGAGAACCAGATCTTAATTAAGCTATCGCTATAAGTTGCAGTATCAACAAGTTTAAACTCGATGAACTGAGGTAAGTAAATACCTTTAACGGTTACCACACGACCTAAGTTAACATCTTTAATGTGCTGTTGGAATTCTGCAACGATGAAGCATGTTTATTGGTCACGTTATTTTGAGAAATGGGTACGATCATTGGCTTTTAGCTTCTAGCCATTTCCTAATCGTATGCAGAGATCTCGTACGGCCAATGGGACTTCGATATCTGCTGTATCATCCGTTTTAGAACGGAATGAAACGAGACGAACACCTGGTGCATCGTCTTTTGTATAATAACCTAAGTCAGTTGCATAGGGTACGTCCTAACGCGGAGAGTTCTCCCAGTGGAGAATCTTTATGACGGGTGTTGTCAATGAAATCATTGAGTGTCATAAAGGCATGTAATGAATATTTCATAAAGGGTAATTACTCCTTGACAATTATTACGTAATAATAGTATACTGTACTAGATCCACAAAAGGACTATAACGATTATAATTAAACAGAGGAACTTAAATCAATTATGATGATTTTTTTAACATCTTCCGATTATTCCGTTTCTTCTGGCCTTTTGTGGCTGATGTGTTCAAAAATTCTGAGGAAGAGCGACGTGTTATGATTGCGCGCATTTGTTTGATTGCAGGTATTGCAATCGCGGGTTCATGGTTCTATATCAACGATAAACTCGATGATATCGATAGCCTTCGTGCTGATAACTCACAACTAAGAGTGGCATTACAGCAAGCTGAAACCGAGAAGTCAAAAATACTTAGATCAATTTAACGATGCTAAAAAGTGTTTTAAAAACCTGCCAATTCCACGCCGATAAACTCGAGACAGACCGGACCCAACTCGAAACGAAAAATTCATGATCTTAAAGAAGAGATCAACGAATTAACCCAGAGTATGCGTCAAAATGAACATAGCCTGCCAATCAATCCGCCGGTACAACAAGAGCAAAAGGTAGAAAAGAAACCTGCTATTAAGCCAAAAACCGGTTGAGCAGAAGAAAAACGGAAAAACGCGATCGTCTCTCGGAGTTGCAATGAAAAAGATCTCTCTCAAGACTCGGAATAATCATGTTAGCGTTAGGGATTCTTACAACGACTGGATGTCAACAATTTGATGGTCCTTACATCGGATTCCCGCCTGTATCACGTGGGCATGATTTTCCACCACCACCCCCCACCTGAAATCCGTCGCTTCGATTTTGCGAAGATGGATAAACGGTCTCGTGAAGCAGTCATTAATGACATGCTATCGTATCACGAGTTGTACGATCAATACCTAAAAGGGGTGATTGAAACCTATTTACACACGAACTACTCTTCAATTCGTGATCGCATGTCTGCATGTCGACCGAAGATGTATATCAAGAGAGTCAAAGTTCCGCCTGAGCTTCGTATCAAAGATGATGGGAAGTTTACGGATGATGAGATTATCTTGATGTTAACAAGACACATTCGTGTGCTTAAGGATAGAATTAGTGAGCATAACGATAGAGTCGATGATTTAATCAAAGACTATACTCGTGACTGCTTACCACCGGAGCGTGGTTTCTCTAGACACTAATTTGAGGATGTCAGGTTACCACGTAAAGTATTAACGATGTAACGAAAGCAAGTAGTATTTATATCAGAATGCTCATTATCTTAACCCAACATTTGTGAAGGATCTCAAATGAAGGATTTAGATGATTATGAGTACGAAAAAGAAACGAAAGAGATTGAATCGATTACTGTCTCTGCTGTCCTTTATACCGATGGCAGTGCGAACCCGAACCCCGGTTATGGTGGTTGGGGTATTCATAGCTATACTTATGATTCAAGTAAACCAATTGAGTTAAAAGCGCAGAAGAAAAATCTGATTACTCAATATGGGTATAAAAGATTTGAAGTTTGTCCAACGTGATGATTTATCGGTCTATAAAAAGATAGATGAATTTAATGGGTTTTGGTACTGCAGTTCCACGTATTACTGACAACGTAGCCATGGAACTGACTGCATTAGAAAAAAGGCATGGATTTTGCGTTAAAAGAAAAACTTCGATAAAGTTACGATTTTAACGGATAGCCAAGTCTCGATTAATGCGTTAACCAACTGGTATAACACGTGGGTCAATAATGGCTGGGTGAATTCAAAAGGTGAACCTGTTAAGATTAAAAGCTGATATTCAACGGATCTATCCGAAATACGAGCAACTAGCAGCTAAGGCTGATGATTTTAAGCTGCTATTCGTAAAAGGCCATAGTGGTGATTATGGAAATGATCTCGTTGATGCTTTAGCCAATAAAAGGTAGTACCATGAAACAGTACGGTAAGACTCATGAAGAGCTTATTTACAAATCAGGAATAGAAAAAGTGAAAGTCGATTATCATGACCTATTTTCACGAAATCGCTGGTACTTTATTGGCGGGCAAGGTGGTGGTCAATTAAACAACATTATTGACGATTACCATTGGTATTATTTAGGTGCGCTAGGTCACGGTAAATCAGATGAAGACTTTGGAATGAACCAACCAGATGGATTCATGTCAATCATTATCCTGAAAGAACCTGAACCTGTCATCGAAAAAAGTTCAGAAGGCGTATAATGAAATTTGCAAACATGATTATTCATTTGTAGTTGCAGGTCGTTTAGATAACCTCTTAACCCCTGAAATCTACCAAGATATCATGAGTGATAAAGTAGAGTTGATTTGCGAAGATAAGATGGAGAAGACATTGTTGCTTCCGAATCGTAAAATCTTAGCAAAAGAATATAACCCTGACATCTTTCATTTTCGCAGATGGTGAAGTACGATTATCCGATGAAGTTACTGCGTAACTACCTAGGTACAACTGAAACCGTCAAGTTAACGAAGACCGATATCACTAATGAGCTTATCGAGAAACAACCCGGTAAGAAAAGAAGGTGAAGTGAAGTATGCAGTAGACAGTCACGTGCTTAAGAATAACTGCTTGAGAATTCACGTTGACTATTATAATAAAGCAGAAAAAAACAAATGGTCAAACTCCCAATTACGTTAACACTGAAAACAGATCTACCCGATAAACCTCATCTTCAGAAATTGATTCGTAACCATGGTGATAAAATTAAATTCACGATTGTTACTCATCATTTATCTGATCTTGCGGTAGGCTATGCATTAATTGCCGATCTTGGTGATGATGCAAAAGCCATTTGGGTATCCTCTACGATGACTTCGGTGATTCTTCGTAAGTAAGATCTATCATTATCTCATCTCTTGATATAAATAGTATGCTTAACTTTCGATAAACCAATAGGCCAACGCTTATGTCATCAGTATTTACGAGACTACTGGGACGGATCACCAATTATCTCGTCCCTGATACAATCAAAAGAATGATCGTCTTAACGTCGCTAACTAATGGTGGAGAACAAGTTCCAGAAACTGAACTCAATCGTCAGCTAGATGACTTCCGTAATTACTTCAACTTATCGAGTAGTAAAAACAGTATGAAGTTTGCGGTAGAAGTCGGTCACTTCTTATGGAAAGATATACGTGGTAAATGGCAAGAAGCTTACGATAATCAGCGTTTACTCGCAAAAGAAATTTACGAGTTATGCCCTTTATCTCTCCGTTACGGAAACGAGGAGAAGATGCAAAAGGATATCGTAGCAGTTTTTAGATTACCTACGTAAATATCATCCACAGGCGGCACACGCTTAATGTGTAAGTCAAATAAGAATGAGAGGTCACTTATAGTGAGTGGCCTCTTGTTTTTCGTTCGAAAAGAACTTGAAAATAAAAGATTACCACGCTAATAACTTATATGTTAGTTAAGACGTGGTAATCTTTGTGTTAATTAGGCAAAAGAAATTGCCTTTATGGTATCTGGCGTGAGCTAGACGATATAAGTATTCGCCCAACTCCCATCTTTTCACCAACGCGACGCTTAGCATCGGCAGCAAGGATGTTTTCTTTCCAGAAAGGGTTTTGTACCCATTCGATTACGTTTTGATCCATATTGAATCTCCTCGTATTTTTAGAAAGTATTATATTACCCGACTTAAATGAGATTTAAATCAGAGTCCTGAGAAATTCTCGGTTTCTCATCACTTAAATAATATATACTTATAAAAATCGATAGAAGACGTTAACGAAAGAAAATAAAAACGCTTGACTAATAGGGGGCTACAAAAGTAGCCCCTGATATTAATTATGCGAAGAAGTTACCAGAGTGATATCTGGTATAAGTTAGGTGGTAGAAATACTCGCCTAATTCCCAACGCTCACCTCTTTGGCGATATGCCATGGCAGCGTGTATTAAACCAAAAAAAGAAAAGAGAGTTTAAATATAGGGCTACTTACGTAGCCCCTTTCTTATGTTGTTAGTGTGGTAATACTTCTTCTTTCATGTCTAATGGAAGGAAGAAAAGAATCTGCCAATGCGAGATAGAATCGCATCAATGCATGCGCACTACGGAACTGCGGTGAGCGGTCTACTGCAACTGCAGCATCCATGCTTTTCATGATCAGACTAAGATCTTCATGGCTGAATATCGATTGAACATCACCATAATCTTCACCCATATTAGCGAGTGTGATCAAACACGCATCCTGATCAATAATTACATCATGCGTATTCTTACTATTATGATCATTGATCTCAATAGTAACAGTGGTTTTACCATCGTTATCTCCAGATGTTTTAACACCATCGATCTTGATCTTGTTGGTGGTATTAAAGGCACGAGATGCCGACAATACAGCAGAGCGCTCTACCATATCTGTCAGAACGGGAGTTAACTCTGGTTTCTCCAATAGCGCTAGACACATTTCTGGTTGGGTCCAAGTCTTCTCACCTTCTTCACACTCCACGCCATCCTCGATGTGGAATCCTAGCTCGTCACCACATTCATAATCCATGAGCATGGTGTAGTCTGTATTCTCAGGGATGTATTTCGATCCCTGTACGTTTAGTAATTCAATGATCATTCCAATTCACTCCTATAATAAATCTTTTTGGTGCACCGGTGTAACCAAGATCAGCTTGGCATTTAGCTGTTTTACTTGCTGGGCAGCTCCAATATGAAGTATCTTGTTTACTAGTGCGTCCGCCATTTTTATCGGTGTTTGCATAGGCTTGCCAGAAGTAACCTTCGATTGTAGTAGGCTCACCTTTGGTTAGAGATCTCGCAGCGCGATCCTGATCATGAGGTCAAGGTATTTTTGGTGACGCTGGAGTATACCATACCCAGTAGTCAATTCCACCCTTGTTGGTTACGCCAACTTTTAATTGCTGTTAAAGGCAAGCCCGTTACAGAACCCACCTTGTTCATAGTTAGTCGCACAAACTTGTGCTTTAACTGGACCTACTTCAGGTGGTAATGTTTTACCTTGCGGTGCACGAACAGCAATGTAACTACCGGTCTCAGTCTTGAACGAACCTTCAGGATCATTGGTTGAGTCCTTGAAATGGGTGTTTGCTGTGTTGGTATTTGCATCTGGCATAGCGACACGTAGGTCATCACTCCAGAAGCCTGTTGTATTTTCAGGGAATAGAACTCTTTAGTCCACTCACCTTTAGCGGCTGCGTTTAATGATACTACCGCTAATGTCACTACTAATAATGTTTTTAAAGTTTTCATGATAAATCTCCTATAGATTTCTTTGGGTTAAATAAGAGGCAGCGCATGCTACCTCAGTTGGTTGAGTTAAATTAAATTTCTTTTTAAGATGCGACGCATTTCTAAATTGAATGGTACATCAGATTCTAAACCATCATGGTAGAAGAATGCGCCAGTAATCAATGATTCACGACCATCAGCATAAGCATGGATATGACCCATCTTACCGTCTTTCTCCATCGAAATGATGAATAATGCATTACGACCATCTTTCAATTTAGCGTGGATTGCAAATGCATTATGCACTAACCAACGCACTTCTTTTCGGTTTTTGCACATTTACTTGCACCGACATTTACTTCTTCAGTCCCACTGAACTTACCGTTTTCCAATGTACGATGGGCGAGGATCATATCACCACCACTTGGTCTTTTATTTAGGCCATGTAAATGGATACGTCCATCTACGAAATAGATAGCCAACCACGGAATCGGGCGATAGAAGTTCGCCATCTTGCCTGTTTCACCAACAGTACGGAAAAACGCGCACGGAAATTGTTTTCTCCGCGCACTCTGTATTTTACGTAGTCTGCCGTGCTAATTACACGATAGACCTCATTATTCACTCCAGTAATAGGGTTAACGAAACTCAGGTTATTTGAACCAATACCACTACGAGCTGAGTGCAGATCGGTATAACTAGTAAAGTCACCGATTTCCTTATAGATACCGGCGATGTTCAAAAATCTTTCTCAGTGTGTTGAGAAGGGTGATAGCTTTTTAGTAATAATATTACCTTTCATTTTAATCCTCCTTTAGGGATTATAACAGCAGGCTGATTGATAAGGGGTCAGTCTGCAGATTATCTAAAAAGATTTACACAGAGCCAGCTATGAACGCTCTGTGTAAATCAAGTACACGTGTCGAGTTTAAGGTTCTATGCCTTATTCTCATGTAGATTATATATACTTATAAAAAAATGATAGAAACCGTTTTTATTTTACTAACTAATTAACGAGGTAAGAAAAAGATGCAACATGAAACCGCATTCTATCCAGAACAGTACCAAGGTGATATCTCAAAACTTAATTATATCACCAATCTTCTCTATGATTGCATGAAGTTGAATCAGGATTTCAAAGAAAAGATCAAACCTGTGACACTTTATCAGTTATCAGGGGATTATACTGAACTTAAGAAAGAACTTAAAACAAAAAGAAACGGATGAGTATGATTATAAACGTCATATCCCATACGTAAAAGTAGATGGTAAACTTCGTGACGGCGAAGAGGTGAAACGTTCTATGATGCCACGTTTCGCTTCTATTCTTGATAAAGCGATTACACGTAAACCAAAAACCTGGTGAGACATTACCAGAAGCTTGTCAGCATAATGAATGGGAAATTAGTTCATTAGGATTGGATTTTCAAAAACCCTATCATATCAAAAACTTCATCGAAGCCATGAAGCTTAAAAATCCAACCGATCGACAAATCCGTAATGCTTTTAGTTAGCTACGTGATTCAGTTCCTAATTAATGGTGGGTTGATCAAAGACAGCCATGAGTTACGTGTGTTTGAACGAATCATGCACAAGTATACTTATTTGGCATCTGCTTTATACTTCCATGGATTATTTGAAAAAGAAAAACAAAGGACTATTTGGCTTATCTAAATCAAATACCAATATCTTATTTGCGATGATTTATGGAAATGATTTCCGTGAACTTTTGCGTATTAGAAGGAATCGATAACGATAACTGTGAGTTATTTGTGATTTTGAATAAACACCGTGTTCGTTTACTTGAGAACAATGGTTTATTGACACGTCCAAATATTGATGTGGTACCATCTGGTGATCAGTATGCACAATTAGCAGTAGATTGCATCGTTCAGTCATTGATCTATACTTTACTTGGTGTGGATTATACGATGCACAGTCCATCGTTATTAGATAGTGTACCAAATCTCCCTGATTACAGTGAACTTGCTGTATTGTCTCGTTTCGGTGTACCTCAAGATATCTATATGCCGTTGGCTAATTATCGTTCAGTCTTAGGGAGAGTAGTGATGGCAGTATTACACGGCACCGTCCGTGATAACTACCAAGCTATTACGAGACGAATCGTTATCCAGGTCATCAAGCGTTTAAGATCCCATCTGTCTTTTAATAAAGATACCGTTTTTCATCATCAAGGATTAGAAGATAATCTCATGGTTTTGGAATAGTGAGAAGAATGAACTTCAAACGATTCGCCATAACCCAGGTGAAGACAGTGCACGTTTTGGTGAATACGATCAGTTAGAGATCGAATTTAAAGAAGAACTAACGGATGATGGGATCGCAAAAATGGTTATATGACTGACATGTTACCACCAATCTTTCACGATGAGCGATTGGGGATTCAGAATGAATGTTGGTTACATCCAAACCAGAGTAACGTTATCCTTCACCTTTAAGTCAGGTACATAGGAATCCATGCAGACCTATGAGGGATCATTTGCGAGATTACTCCAATCATCCAGAACACTTATCCTTCATGAATTAGAGTACTACGTATTACCAGAATTACAACAATGTGAGTTATTACGTACGTTGTATGATTTAAAAAGAAAAAAACAAGGTGGGATCGGTGATACCTTTGATGGGTGGATGGATAAGAACACCAAGACAGGTGCTTATCGTACATTAACCAATAGAAAGGGCAACGAGCGCGGTTATGGCGTTTAAAGAACGTCAACGCCAAGTCATCCTGATGTTAATGGAAACCCAATTGACCGATGCACAAAAAGAAAGAACGTGGTGCTTCAGCTGAAACTCAATTCGAAGTGCAGTTCTATTATGATGCTCCTTATTACACCACAGTTGAATATCCTCTAATGGTGCATAATCAACTGGTGCCAGGTAAGTGGTTCAGTGGGGACCTCGTGTGCATCATGCTAATCGTGATCATGAAGTGACCTTTGATAAACTGCAAGATGGGCTACAGCATGTAATTAGTGAGGATCAAGCAGTAAGTACTTTTTACTTCTCAGGAAGGATTACGTTATCCAAGTTGGGATAGTTGGAAAGTATCGGCTTCTCATTATAATAACATGAAAGCAGCAACAATCCTGATCCAACTTCCTGAAAAACTTCCTGAAGCAGATAAGTTGACCAATTATACGCTACTGTTACCGTGTAGTGCGATTGAAAGCAACGTCATGAAATTTGGTCATGGTACGAAGCGGTACATGAAAGACAACCGTAAGCTCATGTTCTCAACCACACACTCACCCATCGTATATCAATTATACCAAGGTAACGAACGTGTCGATATGGAAAACTGTTATTTGGATGAGAAGCTCGATCTCTATACTAACTACAAGTTAGAACACTGGCAACAATGGCATCTTGTGATTGAGATCCCAAATAACTATAACCACATTGAACGTGATACCATGAACATGATGATGCGTTATCCGGATTTCCCTAGCTGAGATTTATCAGACTTTTATTATATAAAGAACGGAACTTCAAAGCAGGTGAAACAATCGAGGGAAGTTTGTAAGGAATATCTTACTCGTATCCCGACGTTACAATCTGGCATGTGGTATCAGATCTATCGTTGCCTGATGCTCAATAAACCACTGACTATGCAGTATGGTGAGCACATTGAGAAATACTTCTATACTTGGTTGATGGCAAAACATCCTGAGTATAAAGATCTTGATGAAGCTAAAGATGATTGGTATCATTTTGATCTACCATGTGAACGTCATGCTATCCTATTGGATTTCCAACCAGATCTCTTTGCGTGGCTAAAAGCCCATCATGACGATCCAGATGCAGTCAATGACATTTTTCTATGGTAAAGCAGATGTGACGAAAGTCATTCCATTCTTAACGCAATATACGACATCGATCAATAACTACTTCATGGATATTCCAATTCCAAGAACGCAGATGATGTCATTTGTTAACGCTAAACGATTAGGGAGACTAAGATAACGATGGCAGGTTTTAACTTTGAAGAAGTCCCAGAACGTAAGGTCGTTATTGAGGACGTTTCTAAATACCTTCCTGATGAACACGTAAAATTACAGTGGAGCAAGAAAAGAATCTTGCTCCTACTGATTTCTGTAAACAGGAAGAAGCAGTTAAGCTCCTATCCACCATAATCCTTATTTAGGGGTAGAAGTTGATAGTAAGAGTGATGACATTTTAAATATCATCTCTCTTTCATGGAGGGGTCGCCTTGGCAAGTAGAGTACTATAGCCAATACCTTGGTGAAGATGATGAAACTTATGCGTGGTCTATTGATCGAGCGCCCGCATTCCAGCAGTATCGTTGTATTAAACATTTCGAACTAAAAGGTAACCAGCAGTTTATCTTACAGTTATGATGAATCAACGAAAACCGATGAGCTAGCAGGCACGGCTCATTTCTATCCGGTACTAAAAACCAAATAAAGGCGATATGTTTATTGCCGATATTGGGGATGGAAGAAGTGGTTTTACTTGAGATCACTTCAGTGAAGAAACTTTCCGTACGTCGTAATACGGCATGGGAAGTAGAGTATTTTTGATGCGTCAGTTCTTAACCAAAGAAGCACATGATAACCTTAAACTGAAAAACGATCAATACAGTTGTCTTCTCATTAGAAAGACTCCGCATGGGTAATGGTGCGTTCATTGAAGAAGAAACTTACAGTGAACTCGCTAACATCGAAGAAACCATGGATAGACTGATTCGCCAGTACTTCCGTCATTTTCTATGATGAGGAGACTTGTAGTTTCACTGTACCACTTGGGACCAGTATCCGTACGTGTGATATCAAACAAAAATGATTTCTTATTGTCATTAGTTGAAACATCACGCTATCCTGAATACTATCGCGTTAGACGTATTCGTACAGATCTGACCGATAAGTATAAGGGGTGGAGTATCTGGGATGCGTTAATGAACCAATCATGGCTAGATCTCGATGATGCCATGACGAAGTTCAATATCCTCTCTAAGATGGAAATGCGCAATAACACCATGCAGTGGAATGGGGAGCCATAGTCAATATACGCACTTTTATTTATCCGTATAAGGATATCGTTGCTGCAACAGGTGTACAGTACAACCCACGTTTTACAGCACCCGCTGAGATCCCTATCTTTATCGATGAGGATACCAAACAAAAATAGACGTTATATTTATCATGTGGGCATGAATAATGACTACGTCTTCAGTCAGTACTTCTATACGGCTAATGAAGATAACATGTCAAGATTGGAGTTACAGGTTTATAAATATTTAAACCAACAACCAATCTGTCCTCAAGAGATCATGCGTTTATTAGGTGCTTGTACGAGATGGGATGATCTAGATAGATATTATTATATTCCTATTTTATATCTATTAGGTCATGCTATTGTGATGGGTTACGTTGAAACGTACGGTGAAATAGTATCACCTTAATCTTGATTATTACATGGGACATTATGGTTAATTTTATTACAATGTCCTAATTTAATAGTTGAGGTAATTTAAGATGGTACAAGAGAACGATAGTACTTACTTCTTTACAGTAAAGTATAAAGATGGCAATCTCATCTGTGATGCAGGGTGGGCTGATTTCGACTCACCCGAGAGACGGGAAGTTGATAAGCGAATGAGGCTTACTAATACAGCACTGGATATCATTCGCAGTCATTACCCGAATGCAAACCTGATATCCACATTGAAGTTACATCGGATGATTCTAAGAATACACTCGGATTTGTAAATGATGGTATTCCGATCAATGTAATCTGGCGCATTTGGGATGATAACTGGTATCTCGTATATCTCAACGATCGATAAGGTGACAGAAAAATTCTTCCAGGTTTTACACGGTGCATGATGTACCAGAAATCGAAGGATATCCTTATAAGATGGTTATACCTCGCTCGACTGTGATGGTACTCAACGAGATCGAGAAATCTGACGAGATCGTATGGCATGCCCTTACGAATAACAGTTAAAAAAATAAAGTTCTACATGAATACCAGATGATGTGAGAAGATTCCCAACACCATCTGGTTTGTTATGCATCTACACGGGCGAGCCGAGGAAAGGGTAACCCATTTTCCGCTTGAATGCGGGCCGCGTCTTCGCGTCCCTACATTGTACCAGCTCATAATCCGGCGAAGCTGGGCTTCCTTCCGAATTTGGTAATGTCGCATCTTCTCAGATACAACATCAGCCTCAGTAGCTGTGATGATGTCATTTAAGAATGTTGTGCCCATGGGACCTCCAAACTAAAAATGGCAAAACCGTTAGGTACGGTAGTCTGAATACCGTACCTAACACCCTACTCGAGATATACGTCCTGAGTATCATGTAGATTATATATGAATATAATTTCGATAGACTGGGTTTTTACTCGGTCTTCATTTTTTGTTGCAAAAAAAGAAAAATAGGGTATATAATAGTATGGAGAGAGATCCCCACACCGTATCCTACAAGCGGATATATGGAAATCCCATCTCCGCTTGTATTTCTTTTAGCCCGGTCACGGTTTACGCCGTACCAAGCCATAAGACGACGAAGCTGTGCTTCCCGTCTTATCTTAAAATTTTCAATGCGTTCAGCACTCAGTTGACCTGGTACCGAATCGATGATTGTTTTAAGAAATTGATCATCCATACTGGTTGCTCCCTTATGGTGATTATTAATGCGAGTACTCCACGTGCAGCAACACGTGGAGTACTATTACTGTAAAGTCGATACATCCTGCTTTACATCAAAAAGATAATATATACTTGTAAATTTTATAGACTAGGTTGGAGATATCCGACCTTGATTATGTCCAAAAAACAGCGGACAAAAGTAAAGGGAGTCCGAAGACTCTTTATAGATCAGATGTGCGGACAATCCAATTCAACTTCTTCCCACACCTGTGACTCTGGCGTCTTGCGTTGGTATAGGGTGATCATCTCGCCATCACGATCACTCTCCTTATAGATGAAAACCAAATCAGATCCGTTGATTGATTTAGCTAATTCATCTCTTGTACAAGTTGCAGGAATATCACCCACCTTAGCATATCCCCATCCTGCTGCCATTATTCCCATGTTGCAGCTCATGATATCCTCACCAACACGCATCCAGCTACGTTCGTTGTTTTCTTCGTGATCATATACATGTGGGGCTGAACTCCGCATCCTTATCAATAACGACTTGAGTATCTACCAGGCCACGGTAAAACCAACTATCCCCGCCCTGTGCTGCATCTATCTCAGCTCTCTCAAAAGCTTCCTTAACATAATCAAGGACAGTAGCTTTTATCCATTTGTTTTAAATCTTCGGACATCTCAAACTCCCATAGTTTATTTTATGATTAATCAAATGAGATAAATAATTTATTATCTCATATCACGTAAATAATATATACTCATAAATATGATAAATAGCGGGCAAAATAAGAGGGTACCCTAGGGTACCCTCGATTTATATTACTTATTAGAAGAGATCATCAAGATTGATTTTCTTCTCAAACTCTTTCATGTCAGATTTGTATTTATCGTGATTTTTATAAATCGAATCTACAATGTCTTTACAAGATTGGAGTTCTTTAGCTTGTTGATCTGCTCTTGCTGCTTCTTCGATAAGAGTTCTTCGGTCTTTTGCAGAAAATTCCCAACCGTGGGCGTTAGCATCCACTGCGGTCTCTTTGGAAGATCGTACACCGGGATATGGATTTTCCGGTTTGGGTTGGGGCTTCGTAGCGCATCCGTAACTAGGGAGCAACGTAAGTGTCGATAAGCTCATTACTTTTAGTAGTGATTTCATAGATACCTTTCTCTCTTTCATCTGAGATTGCAACTAAGGCTTGTGAAAGCTCTTTTAGTTGCTTCGTTTGTTTTAACGAGTGCTTCGTTGTTTGCATTCTGTTGAATAATAACCTGCTCAGCTTGTTTCGCTTCTGTATATTTAATGGCGTTATGATAACCCCATTGATAACATAGGAAACTACTGATCAAACAGGCAAGTGGCCAGTGTAGTTTATACTTCACGACCATTTTCAGATACAAACGACAAGAAGCAACCAATTAATGCTTTAACTTGTCCTAATAACATTAGCATATCTAACTCTATTCGCCTTTTACTTTAATGTTAATAAAAATGAGCTTTTTTAATACTACCACGTCTTGTGGAGACATTAAGCTCATTCAGATAAGGTTGTCCACTTCGGATGATCGTATCACCTTGTTGCGGATAATAACGATTTTCCTCAGTACAGATCACAACACCATTTCGATCTTCCATTGGGATATAAGGAAGATATCGACCATCGCTACATCTTAATGGTTGATAATGGTGCGTTGCAACGAAATACCGTTTTGGTAACTGATGTGAAAGGTACCAATGTTTTCGTTACTTCAAGTGGTTTTGGTGATTCGATAACAACAAGGAATGATTGCGGTAATGTAAACAAACGATGAATCGTTTCTGGTTTACGAACTTCCTCTGTCTTAATGCGTCCATCAAGATAAGGAGTAAGACCAAATTTATCATTACTGAAAAGATCTTTATACTTCCAGACCTTCTCATACAGATGCCATCTTTTGTAAATCAAACTTCAGTGTATTGTGATTGATGTATTTTAAAAATCTTACCATCAATATTTAACCAATACAACTCACCGCATAATACTACACCGACTAATTTATTATCAAAGTTAATGTTGTCAACATGTAAGAAGACACTATTAAATAAATCCCTCTTACATCAGAAGGTAAGATATTTTGATCTTCTAATCGATACAGTTTTACTGTACCGTGGACTTCTTCGAAATTCACGATGTTAATATGGCTGGTTTTAAGTCTGGTTTGACTGACCGCACCTTGCTCGATAAATATCCCCGTCGCATCACCATCGTGCCAATGAAAATAACCACCTATATTAAATAAGGAAGTATCACGTAGATGTTCGTGATTTATACCTTCTTTACTTAAGTGGATATCACTTAAATCGGCAGGATGAACTAGACTATCTTTATGATAACCGAGCTTTGCGTTCTTCTGGGTGAAATCCCACTGAGTGGGCATCCACACTATAGACCCACCCAGGTTGTCTATAGGTGAGGTTTTTAATACCGGCTTCATTAAATTTACCTTCGCGAAGTTATGTTAAAAATCTTAAGGTTTATCGGGAAATATGTACGTGCACAGTACACTTCACCCAACAACATAGCCTGAAAATTTTTAACAGTATTTTATCGATAAAGTATAGTTAAACATTTTAACAAATTAAAGGAGGGTCATGAAATATGGCTCAAACAGAAACAACCGTTATTACAGGAGATGCGAACTACTATGACGTACTCGCCCTGCAATCCTGCTGGGCCCAGTCTGGGATGAGAGAGCATCATTCAGAGTGAATAAAAGCGGTATCAATGAGGCGGTAGTAGAAAGTATCATCAATCATGCAAAAATATAGTGAGTTGAGAGCTCGCTATAATGAGATGGAAAAAAGCATGGTGCGGTATTATCAACGGTGATACATCCATTACGAGACAGAAATGGGAAGAACTCGTTAATTCATTTAAAGCCCTGGCTGGTAAAATGGAACGCCCTGGTAACCCTGGTGAAGCTAATGCTTTATGGAGTAACTACGGATATGATAGCATACTTAACAAAAATTACTCCATCTAGAGAAGAGGAATGGGTAAAACCCATCATTCGATCCAGTATCAGGAGTTCTGGTAAAGCAGTTAACTACATCAATGGTACACGTACCTATCCGTGGAGTGTAGTGGAACTAGATGATATCGAGTTTTCTTTTCCTATAGTAGTTGAGGTGATTGCTCAGCGCAACGATATAGTAGCTGAACGTGACGACACATTCAAGATATCAGACGAATACGCAGTAGATCCAGTAAATGCATTCGTTAAATCATTTCGACTGCTAAATGACACCATGCCTTCTATTAGAATGTTGCATGATAGTTTGGCAACGGATAAAAGCCTGGAATCGGGTTGCTGAGTATACTAACGACAAAGTTGCCGAGGGAATGTTACTCCACTCATATCCAGTTAAGAAAAAAATAACCCAAAAGAGACTCTTAAAAAGTACGCACTATTTAGTTCAAGAACAAAAAGAGTACTACCATGATTATCTTATGACTCATAGCTCAGGTATACTCAGTGAGGGTGAATTATTTGCGTCGGGCGATTGAGCATCGCGAGAGAGAGTTCTTATAGATAGAGCCAAAGCTAAACTAGTTTCCTTTATCGAACAAAAATAATAGCAGAAGATCCGACCCACTCTTTAGGGAAGATCCAGCAGATCTCCCGCCATATGATGGTGATCGTCCATACCCAGTGACCATGCCGCGTGAACAGCGTGGTTTACCGGATTACGATAAATACTTCGGTACTAACCACTGGGATAACGATTTAAAGGTTGTTTTCTACTATTTAAATGGCGGTCAGAACTTAACTTCAGAAATCGTTGGTTCGACCGAATATGCAAGACTTAATGCGATTGGTCTTCAAAAATAGTAATGCGTTATCTGCAGCTAAACCAATCTTTGCGGATGCAATTGAGTTATGGCGTGATTATCATCAGGCGATTGCTAATAACAAGCCGATGTGGCAAAAAGCAAAATATAAGTTACTTATTGCAAAAGTGGATGAGCTTATCATCGCAACAGGTAACCCGACAATGCCTGCTGAAAATGGTAAGGTACTTTCTTTTTAGTGTGTTCTTAAAAACCTTATTATACGCCAGAAGAAAGTTTGGATAAGGTGAATGCTGAACCTTGGACACCTACTCGTTGGTCTAAGTATTTCACATCTCAGTTCGATGATAAGGCTGGTATAAAATCGCCGTACCATGTTTGCAGGTAGTGCAGATGGGTCAAACTATAGACTTGATCCTAGAGATATTAGTGGTAAAGCAAAAAGCACTCGAGTATAGTCTTGATTATGCTAACCTTGGTATTTGGTTCTTATCTTTTTATTGCAGCTGATAATAGAAATAAACCACTTAAACTTACTAGTAACTATGATTTTACAGGTATTAAAGGTTGGGTACCGGTAACGAAAGATAAGTTCGACGAGATCAAAACCGCATTTATTGATTATATCGAAGCCGTATTCCGTGACCACTTTGACTTTACGTAGTCTCGTAACATTTCCAAAACCGACTACTGAGCAAACGAATAAACTTGCGCGATTAGCCGATGTTAGTGGCGGTTCCCCTGAGACGGTGCAAAAACTTCGAAGTACTAACTTCCATTTAACAGGTGAGTTGGTTCCAGCTAACTTTACGCCTTACAGTAGACGTAATGAACTTGATCAAGCTGCAGCTGATTTGCGTAAGACAATCAGTGAATACATTAGTACCACTATACCGACAACTGCACGATATAACGCAATCGTTACTGAGTATAATCGTCTTAAAGCAGAACTTACCACCTATAACGATTACTACAACATTAATCGTCAATTCGAAGGTAGTATGCGATTACGATGGAGCGATGCGAATATCCGTTTACCAGAAAAAAACGTGGTGCAACGGATAATGAATATAACGATTTACTTCGTCGTGTTCGTGATTATGAAAGTCAAGCACGTGCTGGTTATACACGACAAATCCACAAAAACGAATATAGTGCGTTAATCAATAAACGTACGGCGTTGGTTGATGAGATCAATACGTACAATAGAAAGTATAACTATAGTGCAGCTGATAACGATAAATATATCAATCCTGATATTTATACGCCAAGTCAACCACGTAATTTCACAGCCGATGAACAACTTAAGATCAATGGTCTTAATGATCGTTTCTTAGAGACTAGACGTAAACTTGATGCTTATAAGTGCCTTGATTCCAAGTTACTTTTTATGGAACGATTTAAACATTAATGATACTTGGCATGCTAATACGTATCGTAATGAGTTCCTTTCTCATCAGAACTATCAGGGATTCCAGTATATCCTTGATCATTATAATGAGTGGAATACTCGTTTAGATAATATCAGTAATAATACGAATATCCCAAATATCCCGAAATTGATTGCTATCGATAAAACGGAATTAGACGCGCAAATTAGTGAATATCGTCGAGATCTAGCCAAGCATAAGACTGCAACAAATAACAACCTCTATCTAGCGCTGGTGGATAAATACGGTACACTTGGTGCAGCGATTGCGAACTTCAACCGTAAATACCAATTAGATGATCCAAGATTTGCGGTATATAGTGATTTTAAAACTTAAACCACTTGAAGCACCGCGTGAAAATGAAGGGTTTAGTCCTTTACCACAACCGATCGATGTGGGTAAACTAGTACAATATCCATTTGATCCAACTGGTGTGAGTAAACAAAAACCGTGTTGAGGAGATCTATGATCTTACTGATACGAACCGTAATGAGTTTAACTACATTATTCCAAGATATGCACCATTCTATTCGAGTAGTGTTAAAAATCGAGAGATTAGATACTGAGGATAATCAGCCATTGGTTCTTGAAAAAGACCATGACTATTATTTAGGTGGGCATTTTGGTGAGATGGAACCCTACGTCGGCGGTAAACAGCGTATTGAGTCATTAGTCTTATTTGATGATAGACGTATTACCGGTCGATATAAAGTCACTTATCAAACACTTGGTGGTAGCTTCATATTGGATGCTACTGGCTATGCAGCACAGATCGCTAACTATCTGGTTAATCCATTACAAACGCCATGGGCTGAAATCGTAGGACGTCCTGTTAACTATCCAGTTAAACCGCATGGTCATGATGTTGGTGAGTTAGTAGGTGTTCAGGATTTAATCGATGCAATCCTGCAGTTATCTGCAGCAAATCGTGAGATTGCCAAAGCAGAAGCTGTACAAGCAAGTGCAGTCGCAGATCTATTAGATGAGACTACAGCAATGCGTCAATTGTCTCGTGATACAAAAAGCTAATGTTCAAAACTTAATGAACCAAGTCCAGGAGAAATATCTTGAGATTAAAGCTCTAATCCGAAATGGTAATGTCGTAGGCGGAGGTGGTGGCGGTAGTTCATCAACCGATGTTGATGCAGTGATATACCGCATGAAGAATGAGTTAACTCTTCTCTTTACAACCATGCTTAATGATAAAGCAGATGATTTATCTGGTAAAGTAAAAGCAAGACTTGATACACTATCAAATCGTCTTGACAATATCAACACCGTGATGAATACTGCAATCGAAGCGAAGTTAAAAGAGAAAGACTACGTTCCTTATTCTGCTACAGTGCGCAATCGTATCACTCCAGATGGTGTACTTCGTTTAACAACAGATAAACAAGTTGGATTACCTGCTACTGGTGTAAACTATCTTGATCCAAATAACAGCAATGTGATCACGACACGCAATACCGAAGTGACACCTAATGCCGTTATCCTCAGTGAAACAGCAACAAGTAACAAGCCCGTTATTAATCGTGTAAATGATGTCCGACTTGGTTCAACAGGAAATGTAATCTCTGCTTTGGGGACGATCAATAATCTTGTTAGTTCATCTGAAACACCAAGCATTACAACCGCAACAAGTATACCAGCAATGGTTACTTCTGCGATGGATATCGTTAAAAACGTTAAAGTCCATACGAGAGGTGAAGAGAGTGCACCAACTAATACGTTAGGCGATAACAAGAAAGTCATTTACTCACTTTCATCTACCGATACTAACTTGATTAGTAAGCACTTCTTTAACTCAGAAAGCTTCGTTACGGTTAATGAAGATGGTAGCACTACATCTGGATATGGCTTGAATCATACTTCAAGTTTTGCATTTACTGTAAAAAGCACTACAAGAACTTGATACGAAGATCCAAGCTGCAGCCAAAGGCGATTTTTATCCCTACAACTAAGTTACCATCTGGTGATGCAACTGAAGCAGGTAAGATTGTTGTTGCTGATGCGAATAAGAGAATCTCATCGGTAGGTTCAATTAACTTCTCTAATGCGGACTACAATTCTGATACGTTAGGTATACGTGAAGGGCTATATACTGATAAGTATGCAGCAATGGCTTATAACGTAATGACCAATCGTAACGAACTCAAGTACAACCTTGTTACTGAGCTTGAGAAATTACGTAGTAATAACAGTTACAACACGCGTATCGATAAATCAGGCATGAGTGTAACAACATCAACTGATGCATTAAAAACGCATGGTACAACTTCCTGTTTATACGGGTTCGACAAGTGAGGGTTATTTAGTTGATCTAGCGAAAGCAAAAGAGTTAACTAACTTTAATAACGATCAACTTTCCACTGAGTCATTACTTGGTGCAACAGCTCTTGCGTTTAAAGATACTAATAATAAATTAGGTGATCTTGAACGCCGTGTTAATGCGGCAACGGGTGGTCGATCTGATTACATCCCACTTGAGAAAATCAAAGCGGTCGTATCTGATCAGTACGAGGTCTTAGTTACGGATGGTAGAAAAGAACTCTTCCTAACTACCTTCAATTCAGAGATTCTAAAGCAGCCTTTGAGTTACGTAGTGATGGTATCGCTGTTCACTATGCTAATCTTGTTGTAGACGATGTCGTTATTAAAACTTCAGGTGCTTCAGCTATCAAAAACGAGAACCTTCACTGAGACACTTAAAACAAGCTGATACGGTACGTTTAGAGAATACTGAACGATTTGCAAGTGGTCAGTTATCTAATGAGAATATCGATAAACTGAAAGGTTATTTCGATACTGCAACTGTAGTGAATGTGGACAATAAACGCATGTTCGTTGCAACCACTACTAACTATGGTTTCACAGATAACAATAGCAGTACAAGCTTCTATAATCCAGGTGCAATCGATGCAATCTTATTGGGAACATTAAAACATGTCGATAAACGTTTAACCACGTTATCAACTCAATATGATGGCTTCTCTAAATCAACTCTACAGCATTAAGTTCAGTCACAGGTAAAGTGAGTACATTAGAACAGACAACGACTCAGTTGTCATCTCGTATAACGGAACTTGAGAAAGGACCATCGTCAGCCACACTTAACGAAGTTCGTACGATTGGGTAATAATGCACAAATGACGGCTAACCAAGCGAAGTCTACTGCTGATAGTAATAACTCTAGACTTAATGCGATGTATACATTAGTCAGTACGGCAACCGGTGATATAAGTCGACTTAAGTCCGATGTGAATTCATTGAATGGTCGTATCCCGAATATCTCTATTCAGAGTAATGCAACTGACTATTCGGCTGGTAAGATTCCTAAGTTTGTTGAATCTGGTAAACTTAGTGTAAGTAGCGTTCAGTTTACCGTTGGTAGTACCACAAAAGTCATGAACCTTTCTGGTACTGACTTGATGTATAATGGACGCTTCAGACCACGGGAAATCAACTTAACTTCTGATATTCGTAAGAAAGAAAATCTATCTGTTATTACGGATGCACTTAAACGTGTACTCACCTTAAATGGTTATTTCTATAACTTCAAAGGTAGTGATGAGGAAAAGTGTTGGTTTGATTGCACAACAAGTCCAAAAAGTGCTTCCATCTGCCGTATCAGAAGATGCAGATGGTACTTTATCATTAAATTATAATGGTATCGTAGCGCTACTTGTTGAAGCCACCCGTGAACAAGAGGTACGTTACTTTGACCTCTTGCGTCGTGTAGAAGCGCTTGAAAAAGAAACGTAAATAATTTTATCTTTTAAAAAAATAGGTAGGTGGTCTGGGATGATCACCTACCCTTTTTCTTTTTGTTTTCTATTTAAAGAAGGAGTTGAGATGAAGAAAGATCATTTCAGTAAACTAGAAGTGGAACCTTTAGATGAGTTCGTTGAAGGAAGACGAGTTTATCGTTTGACTAAAGACTTTACTTTTACTTCTGAAGAATACGGCGTAATTACCGTACCAGCAGGTTTTAAAAACAGACTTTGCTTCTGTACCTGCTGTCGTAAGAAAGTATTTTCCCAACCGATGGGAAATACATGGAAGCGTCAATCGTCCATGATTACTATTATGCTTATGCGATTGGTACGAAGAAATTAGCTGACCGCATTTTCAAACACGCCATGAAATTATCTAACGTATCGACCATTCGTCGTTGGTTAATGTATTGGGGTGTGCGTCTTATGGGTAAAGGTCAATATGGAAAACTATTTCTCATACACCACGTGGTCACATCTACCAAGATATCCCACGTGAACAAGTCAATCCACGTAGAAATAATTAGTATTGAGGCTACGATTTAAGCAGCCTCTCTCTTATGTTGTCAATTCAAAAAGTCTATGTTCGTACCCATATATACGGGCTATGACACTAAACGTTTAATGTTATTTTAATAATAAAAGATTTAATAAGTAAGGATTTATATATGGCAGATCCAATCGTAAAAAGTTCCGACGTATCCTGTCGATATGACAGGGGAACTTGCCAGTAACTTAGTGACTGAGAGAGTCACCCTTACCACCAAGAACCGAGATGAGTTTAATATCATCTTACCTCGCTGCGCACCGTTCTTCCATGACAGTGTACAGATTAAGAAACTCGATACTGAAGAAGTCATGACCTTCGGTAAAGATTTCTATATTGGTGGTATATTCGAAGGTATCACGCCTTATACGAAATATAATCAACAAGTCGGTAGTATCATCGTATTACTCGACCAATGGGTAGCTGGTAACTATGAAATCAAATACCAAACTGTTGGTGGGGATTTCATCTTAAATGAAACGCAATTTACCCAAGCACTAAAAAAATGCAATCTTAAATCCGTTGATGGTAAGATGGGAAGATATCCATGAAAAACCAATCGACTTTACACCGATTAAGCATTACCATCCAACCGATGAAACAAATGAATACGATGATTTCATCAATGAGCTAGGTCGTGTTCGTCAAGCCTTAGAGAAATTCTTAGGTGAGGAAAGAAAAGGTACCCCATCTTATAATCAGATGTTGCTTCTTCTTTTAGAGCATGGTCGTATCCTTGCAGGTTTAACGGGTCGTATTAATAGTCTTCAAACTGAGATCAGCCAATCTACCGCCGGTGCGAGTGCCCGTGCTTTAGAGAAAGCCAACGAAGTAGCCAAGATGGCAGAACAACTTACTGCTAACTTATCTGCTGCGGTAGATGATCGTGTAGAAAAACTTCGTGTTCAAATCAATAATAAAAGTTGATGTTAACCTTGAAAAAGCTATACGCTGCCGATGAAGCATTAAAACAACAAATTACAACGACAACCAATGCACTTAAAAGATGAATTGACTAATGTCGTTAACGTGAAATTAGCAGATCATCTTGCTAAAATCACCCAGAACACGCAAGATATTGAAAAAGAACAAACGTGATATCAACACGGATCTTGCTAATAGCGTCGCTAATTTAACTCGTACGATCAATCAAAATAGAACAGATCTAACTAACCTAGTTAATGCGTTAGCCAACCGTGCTGTGGTGAAAAAAACGGTCAAGTTGCACAAGTAATCCAAGGTACACTTGAAGCCACGAAATTTATCTCTGAAGCATTCGGTCAGCAAAACACACGTACGCTTTATACGGATAATGGAACAAAGCAGTAACATCGATAATAGAGTTAATGATAAAACTATCTTAAAAATCACACCAGATGGTACGAGATAACTATGGTCGTTTCCGTTTTGGTGGTATCGGTAATAAATTTGCAACTCTATATCATGATGGTCATAACAACGTTCTACTAACAAGTGAGAACCGACCGATCAACATGAATGCATTAGACTTCATGATTGATAATACGAAGAAATTATCCGATGCGGTATTCTTGGTGGTAACCAAACTATGCGTGGTCCACTTTATTTACAAAGCTGCTAACTTGCTCAATGTTCCAGTTACTGATCCACGTTTTGAGGCATCTGGTTTCAGACGTCCAAATGGTACAGTAGAGAACGGTGTAAGTCACGGTGCACTTGAGATCGCAATAATGCATCCTGATCCAATAGGTCGTGCCCATGGTCGTACGATTGGTTTCAGCTATGGCCCAAGTCTTAATTTAGTAACAGGCAGCTATGATGCGCAAGGTCGTAATTTTAAAACAACTGAGATTCTGACTCGTGAATGGATGACGGGTGATAAGACAAACAACAGTGCCGATAGAGTTCCAACTACTCAAATGGCACAAGAGCTTGTATCCACTAAAATCGCAGAAGTAAAAAGTCAGCCCAACTTTCACTGGTCGTGTACAAATCCAAGATATAGGAAACAATAGTTGGAATGTACCACTTATCATCACATCTAACGATCCTAACCCAAAAATCAAATGAGATCTGGTTGGGTCTAAATGGCGTGGGTGGTGATCCTCGGGCAAGCATGAAAAATTTTTAGTCATGCCAGATAGAACGAATAATACGGTTATTCGCATGCACGGTATTGTGGATGGTCGAGATAATGCTTCTTTCATGGAGTTATACAAAGACCGTGTTTGGATGCGTCCTTATGGTAACCTACATGACTACTTCGTTAGACGCAGTGAGTTAGGTGATCTTAATGACTACGTGAAAACATCTCAGTTGAATGACTGGCGATCAGCTGCCGGTATGGCAAATAAGATTCCGCATACCCATGGTAATGGTCACATCTATCTCGGTTATCGTGTCCATATTCGACCCTAACGTCGATTATACTGGTCCGGGTGCAGATCAAGTTGCTTATTATGATTGGAACTGGGATGGTAACCATGGCGGTGCAGGTCATTACTTTAGTGGTTTCGTATTAGCTCACCACGTTGGGGTTCGTTCGGATATCAAAAGTAAAGAAGATCTTAAATTGATTGATAGTCCTTTTTGAAAAAGCTTTCCGGAATTAATGGTTACACCTATAAGATGAAGAAAGATCTTAAGGGTCGTCGTGCAGGTGTGATCGCTCAAGAAGTTGAGAAAGTCTTACCTGAGGTAGTCAGTGAAGATACGAACGATAATGAGACCCTGAAATCGGTTGATTATAATGGTCTTGTGGCTTTATTAATTGAAGCTGTAAAAAGAATTGAAAACTGAGGTAGTTTCTTTGAGAGAAGAACTCCATCAGTATAAAGAGGGAAAAACAGTAACATGTCAACCGCAAAACAATATAAACGTTACCCGTTGGATTTAACGGGTAACCATCCTGATAATAGAGTGATGGCGGAAGTCCACTCTATTACCCCTCAGGAACGCATCTTTAATGTGATGGCGGGTGCATTCTATGCGGAGTCAGTGCAGATCACTTATTTAGGTGAACAGTTAAAAAGTACACGAAGATTTCCGTTTCCATCGTGTGGTAGAAGATGCGATCCGTCAATCTGGTAAAGATGTAGCGATGTTAATTGAGATTACCGATAAGGCAATCTCAGGTGATATCAGTACGTTATCAAGCTGTGGGCGGTGAGTTCCAAAACATCCATGAATCTCTCGTTGAGATGCTTGAGAACTATAAACATGATGCACGTGGTGTATTCTATAATGATGTCATCGAGAAACCACGTTTCTTTGAACCAGTTCGCCATTTAACATCAATCTATGATATCTATGGATTAAATCCAATCGTGAACCCATTAAAACGAATTGGTAAATATTGCGCGTCATCGTGCAACGAAAGAAAAATTCTTCTTTATTGATTCGTTTGCATCGCGTCGAGCAGATGTTACATGATGCGAATTTAAGCAACATCGATTTGGCCAGTTTTGCAAGTATACATGACGAGTTACTGCAAATTAAAAACAAGTGACCGCTACTGATAGTACAGCTTTAACGCAATCGTTCGGTGTGCTTAAATCAGCACTTGAATCTCAAATCTCTGGTTTAACCGAGAAGGTAGAGGCAGCATTACCACGTGCAATTACAGAAGTCAACACCAATGTAACTAAAGTACAAGAGAAAGCACAACAAGCCTTAGCGAAAGCGATTAGTACTGAGCAATCATTAAACCAATTTAAAGAAAACGGCGGTAGTGTTACTCGTGCAGTAAACTTCGGTACGAATATGGAAGGGGCTTTTGAAAAAGTCGGTCCATTTGGTTTCCGTCTAGTGATTAGTGGTGATAAGCGTGTTGGTGGATTAACCACTGAGATGGCTGAGGTGAAACGTAAGCTTGAAGAAGCGACCACTAAACTTGCCGGAGTAGATGCTAAGATTGCGCAAGCTGTTGATAGTGTAAGGCTTCGATCCGTTGAAACCAAAAGCAAGTCAACTTGAGTCAGGGTTTGGCTGCAGTGACAGGAACAACTATTCCTGCGATCAATAATGACATCCAAAGTCAAAGTGGTCGTATCACTATCTTAACAAACACAGTTGAAAACAAAATAAGCGTGACTTAAATGAAGCCATTGAAGCCGTTAAGATCACCGCAAATAAAAACGAAAGATGATCTTGCTAATCTTAACTTAAATGAGTTTGAAACTACAACCGTTCCTAACCTTATTACAACAAAAAGTAAATGAGTTAGTAACACCTGTTAGTGATAAAGTGACTCAGTTAGAATCTGTCACGATTCCTGCGCTTGATACGAAGATCACGACTGAAACCGAAAAAGTTAAAACAGCTTTAGAAGGTGAACTCGCAAAAAAATTAAAGTGCAAGTCAATCCGATGCTTCAGCTGTTGCATCAAGATTGGATACACTTGAGCCTCAAGTTAATGATCGTTTAGGTAAGCTTGAAGGTAAAAGCAAATAAGCTTGAAAGTGATTTATCTAGTCTAGGTACAGCTGTAACTCAAGCCACAACGACTGTGAACGATTATACTGATCGTACCAAAGCTCAACTTGAAAAACAAATCCAAGCAGTCGATACTAAAGTCGCCGCTATCGATGGTACAATTACAGGTGCGATTAAACCTGTTAAAGATAAAGTCGATCAAGTTGAAACGATCGCAAACGCTGCTAAGTCTGAAATTGATGAGATGAAACAAGCTCAGGTGATTAAGGATACAGCACAGGATGGACGACTCGCTGAATTAGAACGTAAAAATCGGCTCAGCGCAAAGCCGCCGCAGAAAAACGGAAGTACTCTCACAAGAGGAGCTTAAACGTGTTGAACGCGAATATAAGGAAGCGGTTAAAACGGCAGTGCAAACAGCGGGAAGTAATGCTGATGCGAAAATCCAAACCGAACGTGAACAACTTGACGGAAGATACGTTAAGGGATCACAGGTTGATGGAAAAATATTATACCACTGAAAAACCTTTAGTGGCTGATGCACTAGCATTAACAAGTTCTGATGAATTCCCAAGTGGTAAATCTGGTTTCTATAATAAAGAAACGGATCATGGGGATAAGCATGTGAGCGTTGGTGGTAGTGCTTTATCGTTTAAAGATGAACCAAATAGTGTTGCAGCTTATTTAACATCATCCCAAGGTTCAACCGCTGAAATCTTAACAACAGCGAATATACAAGATGATGCGAGTGCGTTTGATGATCCATCGACTGATTATCCTGTTTCAGTGCGTGCAACGAAAGAGTACATCGATACTGTAGGGAACGGTTTAGATAGACAAATCAAAGCGGCTAGTAAAGATATTGCGACACTTAAAACTAATTTAGGTGATGGCAGTCAATACTTGAAAGGTACTTATGATAATACTAAGTTTACTACGACAAGTACTGTTTTAAGTAAACCAATGAGTATCACCTCCTCAAGTAATATCAGTGAGGCTTACAGCGGTCATTATACTGCAAACCGTGTGAGGTGATTATGATGGTGCTGCTGATAAAATGCCACGATCAACGCTTTATCTGAGCGATCAGGATGGTGGTTTTTGTATTAGGGGTTCAATAAGTTACCAGGTGGTAATTACGTAAGAGCTCAGGTTGGTTGGTATCACGATGATAGATTCACGATGACTGAGTTATTAGATAATCATGACTTAGTTCATGCTATCGAAACTAACTCACCGCAACATAAAGCCTGTTTCAGTAAAAGGACTACGTGATTATCTTGGTAGTCAACTTAGTACGTTAACTACAAAAAAATCGGTGATATCGAATCTGCTGTAACACCGGTTAAGCAACAGGTGGAAGCTGCAGGTAACATCAAAGAAAAACTTGATGCGATTGAAGCGAAAGCGACTGCAGATAAAGATGAGTTAACTCGTGCTATCGAAGAAAAAGATCACAACTGTAAAAACGAGCTGCAGCTTCAGGTCAGCCGACCTGGATCAAAAATGGTGATATTTATGAAGCACAAGATCCAGTTACACTAAAGGACAATTGGGACCACGTGATAGTACACCTGAGGGACATTTTTGCTGGTAAGTTAGGGTACCTACTATAGAGATGGTGGTTATGGTGCTATCACTATACCTACAGGGACCAACTTCTTCATTTGCTATATCAAAAGAGACTGATGGTAGTTTATGGTTGAGACCTGGCGGTAGTACAGCACAACGCATCCTTACGGATACGAACGTACAAGGAGAGTTGGGTAAAAGGTGAGCTCTGATGGACAGGTGCCAACAGTTGGTTTGATGAATGAAACAATCCAATCCAAGATCCGTGCTAATATGGCTACGGTGGAGGAGAAGATTGGTGACGCTAAAACCACGGTACTTAAACAATTACCATCGTTTACTAAAACCAATGAGATTTTCCATACTCAGGATATCATTTCACTGCAAAACCAATGGAAATCAACGCACCTAATATAGGTGAGGAATTATTCGCTGGTAAATTCGGTACCTGGATAAAGGTAACGAAGGTGGTATCACTATTCCTGTGGATGCAACACATTCGGCATCACTCACGAGTAAGATCAGATGGTGATCTTCACTACCATAGCGGTGGGCAGAGTTATAACGTACTCACTAGCAAGCATAAATCAGATGAAATCAATGATTCATCTCCAGTTAACAACATCCCAACTGTTAAAGCAGTAAAAGACTACGTAAGTAGTAAAGGTGGATGCAACTGTTCAGAAAGTGGGTCAGTTAGATGCTAAACTCACTCAAGTGGATAATAAACTTGCTAACTACGATACGCTAGCTTCTACTGTAGAATCACTTAAAACTTCTGCAGGTCGCGGTGTTAACACCGAAGTACAAGCGAAGTTCAATGATCTTGAACCACGTGTAGTAAAAGGTGAAACAGCGTTAACTAGAGTTACTGATCTTGAAACCAAGTTAAGTAAGCAGTCTAGACGCTTTACTTATAGACCAAGTGATCTCATCCCAAATGGTACTTATCCGATCAACGACGTCTACAAGATTCCTGGTCCAAACGATCAGAAACAACCATCACTAAGATGGGAAATATGACAGCGACAAAACTCTGGGAAGATGTTAGAAATCTAGCGAAAAGGATGTTTCCTTGTTGTATATGGAGATGGAGATGCGATTGTCTCTGGTGAATCACCATTTATCAATTCATGGGTAGCTGCAATCGACACCAATATCAACCGCACTAAGCTCCAGAATATCATGACCAGTATGGTGATGGAAAACGGATCAAGATGTGCTATTGGTATATTGACCTGTGATGGTTCGGTCGTTGATATCTATCTCTATCGTTTTAAATGAGAGTGGGAATTCATCGACACACGAAATCGTTAGAACTGATAACAGTGGGTTTACGAGCTTAACTGCCACACGGGGATATTCTCTTATCTTAGAGGTGCTTGCGCTTCAGATCAATTTGGTTACCAAGTTGCATCAAGTGCAAATATGATCTCCAATGGTAAACTTCAGGTTAACAACGGTAAACTTTCTGGTTGGGAAGTATACGCAACTGCTGCAGATATCACCGCTTCACGTAAGAAAGAAGTGACATTCGAGAATGGGTATCAAACCTCAGCGAAATTAAAAAGATGCTGGCGTATTCCTTAATACGAAGAAAATCACTTTTTGCTGGCAGTGGTCGTAAACGCCATCTCATGGTTACAGTCCAATCAGATACGATTGGTACCCGCGGTAATTTCAGATCAAGTACGTTTCTCGTTAAGACGTGTTAGTGATGGTCAAACGCTAATGTTTAGTTATCGTAGTACTAACATGCCAGTTTCTAACAAAAGCAGGAAATGAGCTTCATATCCGTGCTAAGTATGAACTTACTTCAACGGCACTTGATGGTGAGTATCAATTAGTTGTTGATTTCACTGGTTTATTAACACCAGCAGCAACCGATATGATTTCTCATATCTGCTTGGGTTACATGAACAATAGTTTCGACTATATTCCATCAGATGATGATTTTTGGTGCAACTGAAGATACTGATGCTTTAAACAAAAAGTACAAGCCGAAGTTCGTCGTTATATTCGTGAGAATATGAAACAAGATGCACCTGATCTTATCACGGAGAAATTCACTATCCAGCCTGGTGCAGAAGATTGGTCAGCTGTTGAACAAGATCAATATGGTAACATCCGTGCTCGAGGGGTAATCCTCCAGAACTATGATGGTGGTACATCAGCAGTCTTTGCGCCTAACCAAGTGTTCTATGTCAGTGAGACGCAAACCTGGACAGTACCTCGTGTATTAGTAGGCCGTAAAGCAGAGATTACGATTCGTGCTAAGTCTAAACTTGATTCAGAAAACAATCGTATCATTCACTCTTGTACGCGTCGTGCTTTCGTAACTTTACCAAGTGGAACAATTAACATCCTAGCAGGTGAGTTGACCTCATTTGGTAATCACTTAACGGTTAACGTTAATCAAAATTATCCGGATGCACTTGTCCCTCGTTTCAGTGTAACGAAGGATGATATTAACGTTGTCCAAGAAGCCTTGATTACGATTGTCGTTTAATAAATGTGATATAGTGGGTGCGTATTAGCACCCACTTACTAAAAGGATAAATAGATTATGACGAAATATGCCATGCTTGATGATGGGAATATCGTCACGCATATCGGGACTAAACAAGATAAAAGATAATACTGAGAAAACTGTAAAAATGGATTCAGTTATCCGCAGCCGAAGAACACGTCGTTCAGGTGGGTTATCAGTGGCGTCCAGATAAAGGTATTTTTGAACGAGTGCGTTTACCACTCGATGAAGAACAGTACGCGTTTTTAGAAAAGAATATCAAGATCTACTCAGATAAGATGGGATTAATTTTATCGGGTTATGATTATTATGAGATCATGACATTCCCATATCAAACCCAAGACTTGATCAACTACCGTGCTGTAGAACGTGGTGAAGCGACTGCAGACTTATGGTTTTTACCATCACTTTGTCAAGCACGTGGGTTACCAGTCTCTATCGTGGTAGATCGTCTTGAAGAACATGTTCGCCAATTTGCGAAAGTCTCTGGCTATATTACAGGGATGAAGCAGAAGTTTGAAGAGCGTATCAATTATGCAACGACTTATGCGATGCTAGATGAACTTGAACGCCATCTTGAAATTTGGCGTCAACAATCGCTCCTCTAATAGAAAGGAATAGTGAAATATGGCAACCGTCCAACTTAATATCCTGTTGATACAACAGGTAGAAGTCCAGATAACTTAGTGGCAAATGAACGTCACGAAGTGGACCCATTAAACCATGCCATTGTACCACGTGAAGGTTTCTTCTATGGGAGTCGATGGTGGTACGTAACAATGATACTCAGCTAGAACTCGGTGTTGACTATCGTTTAGATGATATCAATGATCAGTTAACTAAAGAAACCGGTAAAGCGATTTTTCAGTGCGATCATCTTATTAAAAAGAAAGTATCATGGGTTACGTGACTTTAACGTACCAGTGTTACGGTCGTGGTGATGAATATACTCCAGACTATCTTGCTCAATTAGTGAGGGGAGCAACCGTTGATAAAGTTGTTAAATTTAATAACATCATCAATCGTCCTTCGGCTTATAACCCAACACCGCACCGACACCCAATCAGTCAGGTGGTCTATTGGAATAGTGCGGTTAACGAACTTCGTAACCTTACTCAGGTTATTGAGAACTTACGTATTGCACATGACCGTGGGATGTATGCTTTTTGTTGGAGATTTCCAAACGAAGTTATTGGCACGTTTTGAGACCATGGAAAACCTAGTACGTGAAGCTCGTGATATTATCGGTACGGTAGATAAGTTTAAACAATCTACTGCAGATAGTCTTGCTGAAATTGAAGCCAAAAATCCGTGCATTATCTAACCTTAATGAACTCCAAACTTACATGGAAAACATGAAGCGTGAATTAGACGCCGAATTAAGACGTGTAAAAGAGGAAATGTCGAAGGTCAACCAATCAGATATCGTAAAACTTCAGAAAGAACTTTCTGATCTTAAGATCACTGTTGGAACGAAAAACAGCACAACAAGAAGTAACCAATCAAATTAATCAAGCGATTGCGAACTTACCAACATCTGAAAGTATTTCTCAGTTACTGGCTCAGTATGCGAAGAAAAATGAGATCATTAACTATCGCCCATTGATTGATGAAAAGATGTCTCGTGCGGATGCTGAAACGAAGATTGGGGAAGCAGCGAAGAAAGCAGAGTGGGCGAAAGTTACAGGTAAACCCTAAGGTCTTAACCGCATGATGAATTGGATCGCTATACTGACGGAACGACCGATATCAATAAGTTCATCATGCCTGGTACGTACAGTGTTACAGCAGGTTACGGTAATATGCCATCATTGAAGTTCTACGGGACGAATCTAGATGGGAATACCAACCTTAAGGGTGTACTTGAAGTCATCGGCGATAAATCATCTGGTGTGATCTATCAACGTTTAAATATCGGTGGGTTAACATTAACTCGCAGTGGCTGCAGTAAATGGTGAATTTGTTACCTTCCGAATCGTTGGGATGTAACAACTGTATCACAACCTGCTTATAATGACAACATCAGTCTAAGTGATCGTAACATCAGCTCAGTATTTTCATTTACTCAGAGTATGTCAGGTCTACCAGCGATGCCTGGTTTCTCACGTGGTCAGTTAAATGAGGCCATGTGGACATCCGCTCAAAAGCTACGATGGTATTGGTTTTTATGATGCATTCGCCACATCAACGTACAGCTTTCATGAGTCTTGGTGGTATAACCATTTACATCATGAGTAATGATGCAAGTATGGGTAGTAGTGATTATACTAATGTAAGTGCGTGGACAGTCGATCGTTTGATCACTCACAACGATCTTAAAGATAACTTCCCAGATTTATTTGGATTAGGTGATAAACTTGCTAATCTCCAAAGAAAAATAGTTGCCGCTTCAAGTAATCAGGTGACTATCAATACACAGAACAATCTCGATGATATCGCTGCTAATAAAGTCGTGAAATTATTCGATGGTGGTCGTGTTGGTGTGGGTAACTAAAGATTGAAGAATGGCGGTGGGACCGCACTACTTACTGTTACAACAGGAAATGTTCTTGATCTTGGTAACCAAGCTATGGTCACTTCTTTGGTGATGCGCTCAGATAAAGAGACTTAAAACATCGATTAAACGCATTGAGAAGCCCGTGAGAAACTTTCTCAGTTAAATGGATATACTTATCAGTTTAAAAGATAAAAACGTGTCTACGGCTGGCTTATTGGCTCAGGAAGTAAAAGGTTTTACCGACTGCAGTTGTTGAGCAAGATGACGGCATGTTATCATTGAGACTATAACGCAGTAATTGCTTTATTGGTCGAAACTGTAAATGAGCAATCTAAACGAATTGAGAAGTTGGAAGAACAAGTTTCTGAACTCACTAAAAAGTAAGGAACAAACAATATGGCCTATTCAGTAATACCTGAAGATGATGCATTCGGTCCAATAGCAACGTTGACTCAGATGCCAACAGTTAATGGCGATGAGAAGTATTCGGCTTATAATAAACCGTTTATTTCACCAGAGTACCCAAATGCTAAATGGGTACCGGCTAATGGTGGAAATGGTTCCGTAAGGACAACTCGTCTATATGATAAAGGATTGCCAGCTTGGGATGATTGGCTGGTGATGAGTGCGAAAAACCGTGCTGCGATAATGCTTGAGGCGAGTGATATCATGTCCCGCAGCTACAATATGACAATTGTAAGATATGCCAGTAGACAATATGCAGGCTTTCGTATGATTGATACACCCGTTGCCAACGGTATCGATGGAAAAGAAAACCCACCACCTGGATGTTGGGGTGGGTTTGTGATGATAGGTGATTATCCCATTATAAACCTCGATATTGGTGCTGCTGGCAATCCGTATTACCTTACGATGCCAACACGTGGTAAATTTAGGATGGTCGTATCCGTACGGCACTTGTTTATCCAGTAAGTAACACGGAAAAAACCTCAGCAATGATTATAGTTATCAGTTGGATTCATACTAAACACGCATCCTTGTTTACAGCACGATGCAGTTTCTGATCCAGCACCGCAACCGGGATGGATAAATATCAACACTCAAAGACACGCCACTTTGGGTGAGAACGATATGGTAGTACACGACTCATCGAAGCACTGATGCCGATACTCCATATCCAGGGAAATAAATCAACGAAGATTGTAAGACCTGGTGGTGTGGGAATGGGTATCGGTGAGAAACGATGTCTACCGCTGTCATTGATGGTGAGTATTGTATCGATTATATCAATGTAGCAGATGGCGGGTGCGTTGAAGTTGAATACGCTGGCATAACTGCCACCGGTCAGGCGACTAAGAAGTGGCCATTAGCAGAATAACACTCAATCAGAATAATCGTGTTATACTCAACGAGCTCACAACAAATACCGTATATTTGTCCAATAACGATGTTAGTGGTGATAGAAGAAAGAAAACTGATTTTTCAAGTAGCGTGATATTCTTGATAAAAGCAAAACAATTCGATTATTAAAAATCAATATACCGAATTGTAATTTCTATCAGGTATACGTGCTAAATATCAGCATATTTATCTTACCAAGATCATTGGTGACAATAACAAGGTAATCATTCATTGTGGTAATGAGGGTCTATCATTTTTCGCAGGTGAAGAAAAACCGATGAAATTTATTGGTATGCTGGTAAAATGTGATAATGACACCAATGAGGTAATCTTCACATTTGAAGGTAACGATCCTAACAAGATCTTTTAATTTCGAGCCAGGCCCACCAAATAAGTGTCTTGGGTTATACCCGATGGCGAGAGCAACTGGTGCTGGAACTAATGCGCAGAGCCTTTGGGTTCCTGCATCAAATCAGTTAATAAATGCAGCCAATTCGGGTTGGAATGCGCAACGATACGCTTCTTTCCTTAGACCATTCCGATTGGGAGGTTAAATGAAATTCACAAATCCAGATGATCTATTTGATCGCCCATCACTCAGTGCAAAATGATATAAGATATCGAACTGATCGTATTGATCTTCATGATATTCGTCAGGTTGGTACGAGAGATGTTAATGTCAATGGGGCCATTCTTGTTGCTAATGTCAAAGAAGTAACATACCGACCACGAAAAGAACCAAACACTTATGACTATGATGTTATTTCTAACGTGAGATATCTTAAATAAAAACACAAATAGGATCACTTCGCCGAAGTATCATATTTGATGCGATCTGTAAGTTTATGATATCGCCTGTAAGAAATGAGTTAAAAATGTAGTGGTGTAAGGTTGGTGGTGACTACCTTGTCTATCCGATATCTGATGATGGTCGTGCAGTGGCGACACTACCACCAAGATGTAGTATTGTAGGTAGACCATCCAGTACACCGCAGTGCTTAAGTGGGTTGTTGTTTAAACATGCACAGCCACTGATAAAAACCAACTACCCATTACCACAACCTGGGTCAGTTTGGCCATCTGATGCAGTAGATGAAACATTCTATCCAACGCCAGTTAAGAATAAGATTCCTGATGACGTACTCGTTAGAATGACATCATCAGGGATTGCAGATCAGAATATTGAAAACATCACGCACTAAAATGGAGATCTTAGATTTTCGTTTAGCGGCTGATACATTTCGAGATTGAAGTTAGATCCGAACAAACTCGATATACTCGATAACAAGTATATCAAAGTGTGACTTTAATAATGGTACATCGGTTAGTGGTCTTGAGGTTGGGGTAATCAATAAACCAGATTTTGACTATGCTACGTATTATGAGAGGATTTATTTTAAATCTCAATAAGACGCTAACTAATAATGGATACTGGAATCAGTCAATGGTCCCCAGTCTCACTGAGTGGTGGTCATACTAGTGGTGTCGTTTGGCCGATTCATGAAAAATTCATTTGTAACAATAAACACTTTTAGGGATATTGTACGATAGAAAACGTGCCAATGGTGAGTACCTCAGGCGTGGGCAGGTGGTGGGATGTATAGCCCATTTAATGGTGATCCATCTGAACCAGAAGCTGGCATGCTTGCTGCTGGGGATGAGTCGAGGCATGGGTTTAAACTACCAGAGACGTCCTGTATATGGGCAATTGAAGGAAATAATAACTACGTCGAGATAGATGTTGATGTGGAGTCATCCATTTTTATTGGCGGGAAGAAAGCACTGTCACAGAAACACGTCGCGTTAGTTAGTTTTTCTTGGTGAAGGTAATACTGTCGTTATTCGTCTTAACGAGAGATTAAAATTCTACGGCAATTATAAATCAGGTATGAATAGCGGTGTTAACTTCTACGTAATGGCCTGTACTAATTCACTAAAGAATACTGTTTATATTTTTGACGAACAGTGGTACTGACCTATCTGATAAACTTTGTCTTCGACTCGGCATCATTACCTTCAGCTGACCAAAGGATGTTACGTGGTGTATTGTATATTAACCCACCACGTGGGTTTTGCAAATAACATTGCGACAGTATTTCCTTTACGTAGAGATCCGATCTACCATGGACCATAGTCTAACGACATAAATCGAGGCATCCTTGGGGATGCCTCTTATTTCCTCCACTGTATCAAAAGATTAGTGTTGTTTTTGAGCCATATAGTGATTTACTAAAGATCCACGTAACTCTACTGTTAATGGTTTTAACAGCAACTTTATCACCCGCTTCCAGGTGTAATTACTGTCATCTCATCATCTATATCAGGGAAGTTGTTTTGTGAATAAGACAAAGTCCACATCTGTTCCTTCAGAAATACCCATTACGGTAGTGCCTGCTTTAGCAATAGTCATAGTTATAGTTAGTATTACCCACTTTATACGGTTCTGCTAAAGTCATATCGATCACACCAGACTCTAAAAACGGAAGACTTAAGTTCTTCGAAACTTGCTTTTAAGTAAATCAAGTCCGTTCTGGACAGGATCAAATTCATTTTCCGATCCAGCTACTAAATCTTCCGGACTATGCTTTTGGGTCAGTGTTCTCTGATGGTGTCTTAATCGTGTTAGTTAAAGATCGCATCTAACATGCCTGTTACACGCTCATCCACAGTACCAGTTAAACCACTAGCTGTACTGTATACTTGATGACCATCTTTCATTATAGATTTAGAACAGATCGCACGTCCATTTGCGAAATAAATTTGCTGTTTTTATTACCATCGGCATCTTCATGAAAGAAAAAAACTCATGTTTACCTGTTTTCACTTAAACTCCTTAAACTAATTTCGCTGCGATTTCTAATTTACTTGCAGCACGTGATAACCAACCATTCGTGAATGCTTCATTTTTGTGGACGGTTCTCAGTGATACTGATATAAAAATTAGATTGCATCGCAATTAAATTAATAATGAAATAACGTAAACCGGTTTGACCATTGCGTTTAACGAAATCCTGAATTGCACGTACTGTACCAGGACCAATTGCCCCATCTACTGCTACATCAGCGTAATCTTTACCACCACGGTTTACCACATTAAGTAAAGCGTTGTACGTGTTTGATTACTGCACCTGAACCACTATTTACTGCCATATCAAAAAACATGGAACGCCAATAACGGATGGATTTGCATTAATTCATCACAACGGTTTTTCTTCAATATACATTGTAATAAATATCGTAGCAGTTGCTTTAGTTAACTCACGCATCGCGCCAGCATAACCATTTGCAACAGCTACGGCTTTAGTAATACCATAGTTGGTTTCCCCACCACGGTCATTTGGGTTATTCACATAACCACCCTCTACCTCAATCACTTCTGAGATAATATTAGTAGGGTGTGAAATCACCAAGAGTTTTGAACTTAGCAAGATTGAAACTCATCTTGATTATTACTCCTTTTATTTATAATAGTAGATGTGGGTGACAGTATCACCACCACATAAAAGATATTAACTAGAACTACTACCGAACGCTTTATCTTGTTTATTGTACACCAATACTTCTTCCGTATTGATAATGATATTATCTGATCCATCACCATTGATTCTAATAGTTTTGGCATCAGCTGTATTACTCGCTGGAACTGTACCAATCACCAATGGTTTATCCTCATATTTCGTATTGAAACAAGAGAAGTGGAACATTGGGTTGACATCATAGATCCAAAGACGTTTACCATTTACCTCACGATACCAAGGTGATAAGAACAACGGGAATTTGCGATCAAAACCGTAAAATACCCCAGGATTGTCCTCCGTTGTTATTTGGGAGTAACTGACGGTCGTTTCTCATCTGATGTAACTTCGATTTTATCGACCACAGTAGTTAAACCAGATGGATCATAAGCTTTGTGGGCTACCCATGAAAGCATACGTCCAATTGTAGTTACTGCGGTTGTCCGTATGTCATCTATACCCAATAACCAACGTGGTAACCAGATCCCTTCAAAAATCCCCTACCTTTAACTTCAAGGATCTCGGTCTCATTTCTACCACCAGATGATCGCATCCACGTCAACACATTCCCGATATTATCACTTGGTGACCCCCATGGTCTAATGGTTCCCTCAATGCTTCTACTTCATCGAATCTTAACATTCTGATACTATAACCATTTCCTGAGTCAGACAATGAATTGCTGATTCCGTATAAGCGACCAAAGTTAGGGACCAAAACGATTGCATGGTGTACAATGGAGATAATCCACTGAAACGATCATAGTACTCAAGTACACGGTTGATGAACATCACATCCATCTCAGCTGTACCGTCACTATTGAACTTCCATGGAATACCATTATTACCATAGCTACCAAAGAATGAGACTATTTTCGCGTATTAAGCCACGTTGATACACCCCAATAGATTGCCATATCTAATGGTAGTCGTTCTATCTGCACCGCAGAGTGTTGCGCTGGATGGAATGGTGGGATACGATTCGTCTTAGCAAGTAAATAACCAAAAATACCAGAATAACTCAGTCGGCAGTGTAACTCGATCAGTACCGGGTATCGCATGTTGTACATTATAATACCGATTTAATGACTCCTCGCTCATATAGGTACCCGGTCCATCGATACGAATACGTTCTATATATTCAAGGATTCTATCTGGATTACTCATGTTAGCGCTCTCAGCAAGTGAGCTATAATTTTCCAGTGCTCGCATCGTATTTAACATCGGATGTAATGCGGAAGCAACATATTGCGTCCAACCACCCAATAACGATCTTGAAGTGTGAGAGTTATAAGGGAATAATCTCACGATCGTTTGCCTTAGACTGATACCCGCATACATCAATTTAATTGGTTGATTACCTAACTCGAGGAATGCTGAAATCTGCGTGTAATGGTATTACTTGCCAAGGCATTAAGTTTATCGTAATCATCAGAATCTGATGGTATTTGCGTTATCCTCACCTTTCGGTTTGAGTAACTAAAGTTAAGGAGAGAATCTGTATATACACCAAAAATATGATGTTGATTTAGTACCACGATATAAATCCAATGAATTTTTCGCAAATCCAACTTCCCTTGCGAATAAAGATAGTTAAACGGACGGTTGATCATACTGGCTTGTATATAGCCTGTACGGTTACTGCCCAAGTATAATTATAGTAGTAACGATAAACGTTGCCTTTATTATAGATTGTTGCAGGTTGGTTCACCGGAAGTATCGTTGGAGGTGATGACATAAACGATGTTGGTACGATACTGTTACCCATTGCACGGTTAGTTTTCGGTGAGATCAGATGAAATTGTATACACGAATGGTGCATGATAACCATGGCGCAATTGCACTGATGTACTGGATCGTTTATAGATATCAGCAAACTTTATATTATTCTCACTAGCCATCAGTGGACTACTGTAATCTGGTGAGCAGGTGTAACTGAATGTTGAGGGATCAAGTCGTCTATTCTGATTTAAAAATAGGCATCACCTGTTGTAATGCGTGTTTTGTTGCTCTAAATTCAGCACGTTCAGCATTAATCTCAACATAATTCCCACCCGCAAAGGCATCATATAAATCCACTACGCAATTGATGATATCCGCTTTTGCGAATCGTACTGGCAATATCACTGGAATTATTAACGAGACAACCATTCATTCTGGATTGGATTATTGTCCACAGGAGTGTGTTATCCGTTCCTAATGTGTCAGGGTGGTACAATGTACTCGTTTGTCCACGATACACCACTTTCACCGTAAAATCTGACTATTTGATGTAATGAATCGAGATAATAGCATGATCATATTACAGGTTGCAGGACCGCAAACCGAATAGTTATTTATCGTCGCAAATCCATAAATCTCGGTTAAACATTGAATGTATCGTAAAGCTTTAGGCTGAACGTAACTACCTAGCTTGGAGATATATGGATAAGAAAGTACGCTATTATTAAGACCACTACGGTAACGACTGAGGGATAAATATCGTGTTCAGTTGGAGAGGTGCGCCATCCACTCCTACTACCGCTACAGCACGGTCAGTTTTAAGACCGAGTATCCAAGGTTTCACTTTATAACGACTATCGCTATCATAATTCGGAATCGCCGTATGGTTTTATTTCGACCTTACCAAGATAGTCATCAAATGAAGAGGTAGAATATTATAAATTTTCGCCTTCTTAACAACAGATTCTTGATATAATAGATTATGGTTGTAAGTCGTATATTTTTACACTTGATGCACGACCTAACTGACGGAAGTCAACATCTGAGGTCGTCATTCTATGCTGTCTATATGGACGCCATCTGTGTGCCGTTTCCCACGTCGTAAACGTAAGTAGATCAAGTGCTAATTTCACGTAAAGTCTTGCTAAATCATCATCTGATTTATCGAACCCAGACTCACCCTCAGTGAAACGTCTACCTGATTCGAAACGCTGATCTAACATGAATTCATAATTCGGATCAAGCACCTGTCTATACGCACTATCTTTATTCTTACTGTTCCATTTGTTTCTATGGTAGTAAAGGTTAGATATAGCAAGGTGATATGCGACCATCGGTTGTAGACCCATGAAGTCGATTGTACCATCACATGCCGCTATAAAAATCCTTGCAAGATGGCCATTTAAGTTTTTGGGTTACCTTGTCTCGTTTCTCAGTAAGGGGATGATCGTATCCTGAACGCGGAAGTCGACCGCTTTCTAGGTTACTTTCGCATTTCGATTTTTAAAGTATCTTGGTGTCGGGTTCGCTTTAACATCACAACAACCCGTAAACTTAACATCGTTCTGATCGCGCCACCACGTCCGACCCAATAAATCAAGATGGTCGATCGCACGAGGCAATAGCTCGGTTTGTCTGCATCTGGTCCCGTACCAAAGACAGTTCGGTAATCATTCAGATTATAACCCATCTTACTATAGCAACGAGATGATGCAATCGTTGATGCGAGTATATCATATTCACTCCCCACATAAGGGCGATTAGGTCTTGCGATATAGGCAAATAGACGGTAGACGATATACTGATATAACCAACTCCATTCCACGCGACAATATCTAGGGGTAGCGACGATTATGATGCTCATTCGATGCATTTGGGTCATTCTTCCCAGCCAGCATATCATTCTTGATCAGCCCAATATAGTCCTCTTCTGGCGCATTATTTAGTATTCCATTATGCAATCTTACTTCAACAAGAAGGTGTTTATTCAGTACTGTCTCAGAAGCTCGTTTAAATTTACCATCTGGTCCTGTGTCGCGCCAAAGTTTCTCGAACCCTTCCTTCGTTGGAGGATAGTCAATATAAAACTGAAGATACTTATTTTCATCCTCACCCGTATAAACGTGATTTTTCAAAGAAATCAGATAATACATTATCAGGGTGTGCCGATTGGGAACAAGTGAGCAAAGTAAAGGGAACATCAAGTACTTGCTTCTGCCGTATGATACATTGCGACATTACAGCGATTGAAGTAGTGCATGTGCACAATACGCCAACCATTCGGTCCCTCTCAGTATTTCAAGCATCTTCTCATCATTCGGAAGTGTAGTATGGATAATACGAGTATTCGCATTACTCATTACTTCATCTTGACTGAAGACACTAAATGGTCCATAGAAATATGGCCATTCCGATTCTTTATTCTCAAAGATATCGGAGCCTGGTCTATCGTAGTTAACCCGAGCGTCCCAATAACATGCCATTCATCACGGTGATGTTCTCTAGTTTATGGTTATAAAGTAATGGCATCAGTCAAAACTAGATCGATAGTTCATTGATTGTGCATAGAACTCATCGAAGTATTTACTGTTATTCACCAATAAATTTATTGGTTTGCGGTAAAACACCACTTTCCATCCAATAAATACTATCGGTACGATGTACGAAACGATGCCTTGTTCTCCAAGCTTTGAAGAAGTTCGTATCAGTCCAACTGACACTGGGTTCGGTAATAAAGGCCGCATCGGCGACCTTAAAAATTAACCTTATCAATTTTGAATTTCTCATTTCCGCATAGTTTTCTTTCGTGTGAGAAAGCCAATCATCAAAAGGTTTAAGTACATGATCGATGTCGTATGGTTGATCTTGTAAATCTTTCGAGTAACCATGTACTCCATCGATAATACTTAGGAGTTTTGCTATGGTAGTTGGTTCACCATAGTACTCTATCTTTTTCTTTTTCATCTGCCATAATAGACTCTTATTTTCTTATGCGTGGTCAATTTTTCACTTTATACAGTAAAGCAGGATCATCCTCTACATTGACACCGCGTTCTACCACATCTCCACTCATACAGGCCGCCCATTCACCCACTTCATGTTTAACATCTCGTGGGATTATCTTAGCTGAAGCAGAAATAGTCTAACCAAATCTCATTTTCTAAGAAGAAGACTTCTGGTCCTTGTTCCCACTGTGGTAGCCATTTGCTTTCTGGAGTACCATGCTTTATCAAATATACGCTTGAACGCATCTTTTAAGATCTTTTGGTCTCCCAGTCAGACGTTTAGCGTGTTCAATCATGATATCAAGTCCCACGGTAATCAACCAGCTTTGTGGTGAATTATATATCGCCGGGTTACTTCCGATTTCTCCTAGATCGTGCACTGAAAATGGTTCTATCCTTGTACCATAGGTAGTCCCTAAACCAAGTTTTATTGCCCTTCTTCTCGTATAAAGGATAGAGTGATAACGTGGATTACGTCGGGGATCTCCACTGTAGATATTATTCTCTCTATCCTGATTAGGGAAGTTTAAACTGATTTATCAATCCACCCACCCCATCATTTAGAGTAATTCCGTCAATGTGATGGTCACTGTCGTCAATCAGGGTGGTTCTTCTTATTGAACTGGTATGGTAACCCATTATATTGTCGAGCGTTTCTCTCTGTGTTGATCGATGCCATGTTGTACCATGCATTGAGATTGGTATAATCATAAAGCGGATTCTCGATCATAGTGGAGGACGCCCCATCGATGAGTTCATTGACATTACCCTCCTATGGCTTCCATTCGTGTGGTATCACAGGTGATTGAGATGCAACACGAACAAGTGGTGCGATATCGCAGATACCACTAACACCATGACGCAATGGGGGTGGTGCATACGGCTCATAATTATAATTTGTCTTAAAATAATCTGCTGATAAACATGGGAAATATCCACCTAACACGACATCATTACCGTGATCACCGTTAATTCTACCGATATTACTAGCATACTCCATTAATTTATCCTCGTTTAACATTTCCGTGCAGGTAACCACGAATATGCTGATAATCAACTTGAGCATTTTCCCATGGGATCATGGTATAAATTGGTTTATCGATGAACAATTTCGCTGTCGGTGCGGGTTCAAAGTTCACCAATGAATGAAGATTACCGCGATGCCAGTTATCATATCCGCATTACCAGTGAATCCCCAACCATCACCCTGAGCAAGGTAAGTCGCATTCGGATTACGTGAATCGAGTTATATCTTGCTACGATCGGATTGGCATTCGTATTAGCCGGTAATCTCAGGTAGTCAACGGCGCTATTCTCAAAACCACGACTCCCATTCATGATTGGGTACTTCAGCATGGAGGTACTCCGTTCTTTGAGTAAGTACAGTATTAATATTGTACATCGCATAGATCGCATCAGCCCTTACGGTTATCTGGGTTTGTTCTCTGGAATACGATTTAAAAATGAAAGTCAGTATGAAGGAATCCATGTAATGGAATATCCTGGTAACCATACGTTGGTTTTAGGTTTTTCGCCATCTGTCATCACACCCACTCGCATATAAAGTTCATCATACTTGAGTCTTGGGATGATATATTTCATCCAATATTCTTTATTTGGTACGACACCGGCTTCAGGTAAGTGGATTCCACCAAAGATAAGTCAGTCATTGCGACTTCATTAACATTGTTAAGGTTAACAGTATCAATAAATGCATCACGCTGTTTAAATCCGTTATCACGATAGACTGCCATGTCTTTATGGTAAACTACTTTGATATCATCAAGATTAATGAAATAGTCAATGAGTTTGGTTTCTGTCCCATTAGCAGTTTTATATTCCATAAAACCTTTATATCCGATTCCGTCTGGTGTTGCTAATTCACATTTCACATCAGATATCCCACCACCATTGATACGATTAGTTCGTTTCATATAAGTAGTGAGCCAGAGGTTGACTTGCCACTCTAACCATTTACGTGCACCAATTCTATCTTCAACCAATCCACGATAAATCAGCCCATAAAACCCAATGGATCTCCTTCGAACGTTGCCTTACCTTTAAGTTGTTTTTGCTTCCTGCGACACGAGTAATCTCGCACTGAGTTAGTTCTGAGTGGACCATGCCATAACCTGAGGACCGTTTGCAATCTCAAGATATTGGTCATTGATTGGTACAAAACCAAAGTAGTTATCTGGGTCATTTGAGATTGGGCCGCTTACTGGGCGACAAGGAATGCGAAGTAAGAATTCTGTGCTGTCGGTTGGTAATGTAAAGAATGGTTCATTTGATTTACCACCCGAGCCATCATCTTCATATAACTTAGTTAACTCACTATTAAATGGTACGATAATTTCAGCAAGCCAAATTGGTGTATTGTCATAGAGACTATATTCCTCTGTGATGGCTTTCCATTCATCTGTAGTTTTAAGCCCTAGTTTATCTGGAATATAATGGCTAGATACAATCAATACATCAAGATGGATAACCGATGGTCTCCCAGTAGTATCAGTCCAGAATAAATCGACTGTTTCACTTGGTCCATTCGGTAATTGACCACCAATGGTGTATACTCATTAATTGCAGCTTAGTAGGGAGATGATGATAACCAACAATATTGTTGTACATTAATTGCGCAGTATCGTTATCCGGAGCTGGAATATATCTACCGCCTGGGTTTGAACTTGTATTGAGTGGTGTTAACTCGCCATTACCAGCACGAATAATAGACATCTCTGGCTGATAGATAGCAATATATTTCTTATCATCAATATGAAAGAGATCACCTTCTGTGAAACTCAATCAATAATAAGTAGATGAGATTGCATTAGTGTTACCATCTAATTGTACAAAAATCAGCTCGTGACTGACTATCATTTACACGATAGAATACAATGTCAGAATACGCTCTCTCACCATCCTTACGTGCAATGAACACCATTGTTCTGGCGCTGCCATCCATATCACACATCCACATCGGGTAAAGTTGTTTTTAACATTCTTATAGCGAGCACGATTAAATCCATGGTGAGGTAACTTTGGTCTTACCTTCACCTACCGTTTCTTCAGCAAATGTCGCTCTGACTTTGGTTTCTGGATTATCAGTAAGAGACAAACCCAGTACCTGTTTTAAAGTTCTCAGTATCTCTAACTTCTCTACCTGTTGCTGCATCGATTGAGTAAAGGAATTTTGGCTTAACAGGGATCTGAGTCATTATTGATATCATTATGCGTTTTAATATGATGCGAGCAAGGTTACCTTGCGGGGTAATAACTGCATTCTACCGAAGTAATCATTTAAGATGTCTAATTTGACATTCTTTATATCTGTCTTAGCTAGTTCACTTAATTTTACTGCTTCCGGCAATACATTAATCGTATCTTTATGGTTACCACTTCTATTCAGACGCATCCAACCATTGCCGTATTTACCCGCAATGTTCCCGGATGATTCCATAATAAAAGCTTTTATTCTTCCTGCCATATTTATTTATAGCTCCTATTTAGAATTTGTTCTTATATATGAGACAGACGACATAAGTGCGGGGTATCACAAGGATACCCTACTTTGCTCATTTTTCACAACACAATGCGTTTTATTTAAATCATGATTGTTGATAAAAATTGTACATTGCTAAGTGATTGCCGTCTATGTTTGAGGGTACAAACCGTCAACTATTTCGACATATGTTGTCGTAGCATATTCATATAAAAGACGAATAGCTCTTCAGCGTTGAATGCTTTCTCAAAGTAGTAGGACTTCATTAATCGTATCGTATCTAAAGTTTACATCAGAAACGATACTGAGAAGATGGCGGATGCCTGATTGAGTTTCTATACTAACACTCTTCGTCCAAGTCGCCATGTACGACAATGCTTCGATATAGTGATATAAGCCACGATTTAATGAATCACACTCTAATGCACCCGCAGTAGCACCAAAATAATAGTGGTTATCCATCACACCAAACGCAAAATCAAATTCTGGTTTTGTACTATCGTTCATGAGTGATATAGATGTAGTCATCTACCTGCTGATGTATCAGGGATGCCAAGATTAACATACTGGATCTTATCCTCACCCCAGCGACCAATCTCTCGCTTAACAACATTTCTATAAAGGAATGGATTATGAAGACCAAAGATAACCTTCCAGAGTCGGATAATATACTTCTTCAAGATAGCTTTCAATACCGACGGAAATCGCCAGTATAGTGAAGTCATGAAACCAAATTTATCATTGATTTCATCGAATTTATTCAGTATCTCAGCGATCGATGCTTTAGGGATGGCGACCAATACGAATACCGGGTGATCATTGCTTCTTCGATTTTACCCACTACATCATTGACCATAGCGAAATAATCTCGTAAACCAAGTAGTATGAGATAAACGACCATATCAGCACGTTTAACCAGATCATCGGGTAATGTGAAATCATATCGACTACCGTATATCCTTTCTGGTTTCATCTTCTTATTTCGGGTAATGCTAATTTCCTACCCAGATGCTTTTACGCTATCTACGATAATGGTCGTATTATTGCCAAGCGGAAGTTTACAGTCAAAGCTTTTTATAAATCCCTTACTTTTTATCGAGTGCGTCATATAATGAAAATGCCATATTGATTTTTCCTTTTTAAATGTAACATAAACAAAGGGGAGTACGATAGAGTACTCCATACATGTTATTAATTAAGATTGTAATGATTCTTAGATCTCAGGTGAAGTTACCTAAACCTGTATCATCTATGATACCATCATCTGAAGTGGTGTCATCCGTAGAACTCATCAGTTGAGTTGTCATCTGAATTTTTCTTCATTGGTATCATCAGTACCTTCATCAGCGTTTTTCTTCAGAAGATTCATCGTTGCTGTTATTATCGGCAAGTGGATCAATTTCATCTGATGTGTTATCATCTCCACCGAGATTAAACTCATCATCACTACCAGATACTGAACTATCGTCATCTGAACTGTAACCATCTCCGTCACCTTCTCCCTCACCTTCTGGTGGTGTGAAAGCATCGCGGATACGTTGTGCGATATCACCGAAGATATCAGCTGATTCAGCTTATTTCGACTAAAGATACGATCGATAAGATTGTTATCGCCCATCTCTTCATCGTTAAGACGAATAAGATCATTAAACTCAGGGAAGAAACTATTTTTATCCATCCACTGAACCATGAAGAAAGATTTCATGCGTTCACGGAAGAGCTTTAATTACTTCACCCTTACGTTCTTCATCGAGATCTTCGAAGACCATGTCCAACCAATCCTGGTCGATATAGAAGTTTAATGCCGCTTCAACACGTTCCTCATAAGTCTTCATTGCTTGGTTAGAAAGCTCATTGCTATTGCTATCCGGTAATGGAATTGAAACACTAAGATCATTTAAAAATACTTTAATAGCAGGAACAGTTGATTTCTCTGCTTTTACATTCTTCAAGTACTTCTTCTGGTAATTCAGCATAACTCTCACGAATCGCATCAGAAAGCATTTGAGATCAACTCACCATCGTGTAAGATATATTTCCCAACAAATGGGGTTAACATGCGATTAAACGTACGAGCGATGATGATATTACGTTTAGCGAATAACGCGTTCTTCGTAATGAGATTCAACTGCAAACTCAGTATCGCGTGCACTGTCTAATAATGTTGGCGGAATAAAGCCACTGATGTAGTCAGACTTCATTTGTTCCATGTAATCTGTATCGATTAATGGCACATCACCAGAACAGTATTCCATACTCACGTTCGTTTTATCAACTGCTTCACCACCTGTTACATTGACTTCATGGCCAAACATGGACATGGAGGATTCGATAGCACGTGGATCGAAACTACTGAATAAACGTGAGAAACTGTTGGCTTCCATCGCTTTACGGTTAATGATCTTCGCCACCACTTCTTCATGATCAAGATCATCTTCATCCAAATCGATGTTAAGTACCTTAGTCCCTACCGCATTACGAATCAATGCACGAGTATTAGCGTAGTTCATCGCAATACGATGCGCTGCCGTGGTTTTTGATTTACTGATCGGTGATTGCCCAATACCTAATCCATTATAATAGAATGCAATATATTCCAATAATGATTCAGGGATATACACTAACTGGGTTTTACTGCCACTAATGCACGTGCTAACATGATCTGATAAATCTCAAAGAGGTCTTGGGATCGAAACATTCTTACCATACACCCCATCATTTTAAACGCGAAATTAAATCACGTTCAATCAATGAAGCATAGAAAGCAGTCATTTGTTTCGCGGTCATCTTATTCCATTTACACTCACCTTGTCCTGCAGAGAGTTTAACTCAGATAAAGGTCTGAGTCACAACACCATAGTGACCACCAAGGTTATTCCCATCTGTACCTGCTTGAGTATTCACAGCAGAAGCAAATTGATTAATCTGCTCTAAACGATCCATTTCATCGGTATAAGTAACAGGGTTACCACTTTCATCTAATAAGACGATATAACCGATATGATCTTCTGGGTTACCTGGTGTAAATACAGGGATGACAGATTCATGCGGAAGATCTAATACTAATGGATGACCAATCGATTTACGAGAACTTCCGTCACGATCGTTTACTATTGTTACACCATCATAAGTACCTTTGAGGTCTGACATCACGGTATAACTTCTCAACAGGAAGAACTTTCTCTTCCTCTTGGGATTTACCATCTACCCACATCACACTTTCCGCACTATAAGTTTTGGAACTGAGATTGGATCTGTAAATCAGAAAGCTTGCGCATAAGTCTGGTTGATTTTAAGATATCCAAGTTATCAACTACGGATAACAAACCTGGGATGATCTCATGATTCGTCGCATTCATATCACGACGATAGTTATCTTTAAAAGAAATGCTCAAGTGCCACATGTTGGTTTTAATTTTACTACTATCACCACTGGCTTGTTCTTTTTAAACCACGACCAAAGATTCCACGACCAATAAACTTCCCGTCTTTATCAATCGTATCCGAAATTTTTCACGAACACTTTCTAAAGAGGTAACACTATTTTTGGTGTGAGATATCATCGATACTACTTTCAGGTAATATCGCAGAATATGGCTACCGCGATCAAATAATGCATTTGTCAGCATCGTATAAAGCTTATCTTGTAAAGCAATAATGGTCCTGTGAAATGTGTTTCTATGATAGCTAATAAATCTGTCCCTAATTTGTGCAGAATTCCCCGTCTAAAAGTAAAGGTGAGATTTTTTCGTTGATCATGTCCTGAGGGCGATAAAATAGAAGAGACCAAAATATCTCTAATCGTTTCTAACTCAGGTAGGGTTTTCTTAATATTAATGATGTCAATTAAATCATGACTGATTTTATTTGAGATACCTTCAACGGCATCACGTGGTAAGGTCGCATTACGCTCAGTGCTGGATTCTGCTGTCTCAACTAGTTTTTGTTGTGACTGCTCTGATCTCAACAGGCTGATTGATAAGGTATTTGTAGATACGGTCTTCTTCTACCGTAAGTTGTCGCTTTTGATTGCGAAACATTTCTACCTTTTACATTATCGTAATAGTAACTGGTATTGGCCATAATGATTTTACCTATATTAAAGTAATATGAAACATATAGAATTGTTACGCGGGTAGTTAATCTGACTACCCGCTTGTTACTAATGATAAAAGGATGACTCATGACTTTGAATGAAGACCTTGGCTTTGATGCCAGTCAGTTTATCATGCGTCTTGTATGAAACTTGCTAAGTCCATGGTGCTTAAATCTACCGCAACAGCTATTGCAATGAACAATGAAGTCAATGCAAAGTTTGCGGCTTTCGATACTAAAGCTACCTTGTGGATACGTTGCATCCTGAGACATGGCGATATTACTGCCATTTACAGGGAAAAGTATCATTATACTGACGAATTGATGCAAGTAAGAAGTTTGGATACGTTACAGACGATTGACTTCACCCCTGAAAACTTGAAATTACACCGTGCCACATGGATACATTACAAGGATAAAGGTGAGTATTGATTATGAGTTAATTGCGAAGTATCCAGATCAACATCTTTTAGTGGACGGCATCTGTAATCCGATCGATTTTGAAACTGCTCTATAATGCAGAGGAATATACAATCCTGATTATGACATAGTTTAGTTGAAGAACAAGAAGTCGATCTTATCCTAAACTTAATCCTTGAATTATTGAAACCTGTAATCGTTTTCCATAGTCGTGGCTATGGTGCATTGACCCGACGTTTAATGCATTAAAACTAGGTATCTTGGCCATCCATTTACAGTATGATTGTTGCTTTACGTGAGCAATATATTAAAAACTGAACAAGTTCACTCTTTCCATATCTGGAACTATTTAGGAAGTTATTTCCGGTTTGGAGATAAATATCGTCGTTTCTTAACTCACGAACAGGCGATGTGGTTATATAAACACCTTCCTTATATTGACAGACATGCGGGTAAGGAGGATACCTTCTTAGATATCATCAAATGGATGTTAACTAGTCGCAGTATTCCGATCTATGGTTATCATATTGGTCGTGATACGAATAAGATCTTAGATCATGTTGATACGCCAGATGTTTTATCGTGAACAGCTCAACTTAAAAACACATCGACTATAGATCTGATGAAGACCACTTAAGTTTAGCGAAGTTAATCGATAAGGAAGTCAAAGAAGCGAATCGTAGCATACCTTCCGTAATCCAGATTTAAAACTTTCCGAAAACCGATACGATAGAACGAAACACTCTAACCAGAAATCTAAAGTGTTAGAATCTGAAGTGTTTGACTATGCGAACCAGCAAGTAAAACCAATGAGTGTGATGTTAACGAACTATTGGGCGCATCTTGCCTTCGGTAATCGTTATAGTCTTATTGGTAGTATCACCCAATCCACAAACAGGCGAACCAATTGAGTATGGATGCCAAAGATGGCTTTATTACTTGGTTGTACTGTGCAATGAAAATTGCTGATGATCGTGATCTCGATGATGAGAATAGAGGTAAAGTGGCCAAATCAATATAAAGTTGAGAACATGCTTATCCAACCTTTACACCAAAAAGATATCACGTGGGATAAAAATAGATTGGCAAGACCTTAAATCGAACTTCTTAGATCGTAAAGCAGATATCAATCTTGCTTTCAATGATCTTCAAGAAAACTATCCTCGTAAAGGACAGTACTATAGTGCGGAAGGTTTCCACACTTACGTAAAAAGAAAGTTAATGATTATTTCAAAGCGTATCCGTCATTGGTTGGGCGTTTATCATGACCTATTCCATGCAGGTGAGATCCAACAGCTGGGTGATCGTTTATTCTATCAAGAGAAAACGAGACTCGTCAATACTGAGATGACATTTTGGTCAGTATTTCAAGATGCGTCACTGGGAGATCGATGAACTTAGTCGTGAAAATATCGTGACCATGGCTAATCAGATCTATTCTACCTTTACAGGTCAGGCGATAGATGATGCGGCCTCATTGTCTGAGATCCAGCAAGCCATGAGTCGGTATCATGCGACAACTCAGTAGTTACTCAGTTCAGTTCACTTATAAAGCCAATGCGAGCGAATGGTCGTATTTTAGATATGCCTTGGTTTGCGCTTTGGTAAGATCGTGACCATGAGTAAATCGATCCACCACCATTATCACAATTGGTTAGTTAAATTCAATCAGTTTAATGGTAAGGGTAAAGATGAGTATTTACACCGGTGTACTATACGGACCAGAGAGTTTCAAAGTCCACGATAAAGGATTCGATGTATTAACAATCCCACCACCAATCAGATTTGGTGTCGACGGTTATAACCGTGTTTATCATCGTAGTACACTTGGTATCCTAACCATTCGTAAGATCCGTAAACCAGTTGTTCATACTGAACCTTATTTCTATTATATATCCACAATGGTACGCTATTTAGATGGTATAGAGAAGAGGACATGGCAGGGGTAGAAGCAGAACTTGCTCAAGGTAAATCAGGGTGAAAGACCTGACCCTCGTGTTGCTTATCGACTCGTGGATCGAAATACCTATCCTGCTTTTTGATGGGTTAGATGATGGTGAGTATAGTGATTACTATCGCTTAGATACGCAAGTGATGTCACTCATGTTATCGGTCCTGGTGAAACAGTTACTGACTAACTATAACAGAATAAAAAAATAAAGAGGGATAACTATGATTATCAATAATGTAAAAGTACCATCGTGATCTGGGAACATTCTCAGAAACTTCCGGTGAGTACTTATGCTAATAGCGATATCCGTTCTCTCTTTAAGACTTATTATGAACATCTTAAAAAGAAAGAAGGATTCGTGCTTTCTCATATCAGAGGCAGTTGATCCTGAATTTGGGAAACGTCTTGGTGCGAGTCAAGTATCAGGTCTTGTTCGGACCGATAACCATGAAGCAAACACCATCGTGAAATTTAAACTCCCTGAGGGATCTTGGTCACATCCGTGGTGAATCAGAAATCCATCACCATCGTGTGAGTATTAAAGAGTACTTTAATATCGATGAAGTGATCTTATCGCATCGTCGTAATAAAGAACTTGTGATCAACTATGATCGTTGGGTAAAAGCAGTCAAAGCAGGTCATGGTAGTTTAACGACTTTAATCCACCGTGTGCTTGGTTATAAAATTTGGTCGTGCCTTTACTCATGATGGAATGATGGTCTTTAGTGGTGAGTCAAATGGTAAAGTATTAAGCGGTACTAAACCACTTGCACTCATTGTACCAACTCTTGATCAAATTGAATTAGGGTTGGAAATACTACGAGAACGTAGACAGTTTAGAAAAAGATGGGTACATTAGACTATCAAATTCTAAACATCCATTTGCGTTTAGTGGCATCCAACCACATGTTCATTGAAGATGGTGAGGTATTGATTCGCATTCAATTACGCTATCCACTTCAGGCGTATAAACACTTACGTGATGGTAAAATCTATACAGGAGGCGAAAAGCTTAATCATGGGTATTGATATTGAATTAATTAACCAGAAATTTGGATTGATTCCTCTTGCTGAGTTAGAAAAGAATCCTAGGTTCTATACTGCGGTTTGTTTAACCGGGTGAGAACATGTCAAGATTCTTATCTCGTCGATATAGTCTGGCTAAACCTACATTAAAAATTGATGGTAGTAAACCTGAATTGGTTGAAGTAAAAATGGTTAATGGGTTTGAGTCAAGGAAAAACCTTATTAACCATTGAGCGTAATGTTTGGACGCAGGAGAAAGCGACGACTTCATCTTTTTACCATTTGCATTAAAGATGAGAAAGAACTAATCTCAACCATTGAAGATGATATCATGCAACTCCTTGATATCCGTGGTGGAAATTCCCTGATGAAATCGCTAATCGTCCATTTAGTGATTTCGTCACTGAGAAAGAAAAGTCCTTACTGTTTTTGATATCCAAATTAAAGTGGATACTTTAACAACTTACGACTTCCCAGATGCATGTATTATTGGATTGGGTCAGTATCTCAGATGCGTTTAAAGAGCTTGCTCGTCTTCATAAAGAAAGCCAATGGTGAAAATAAGACGATTGACGAGCTTTTTATACTATGATTCCGAAGGGAGAAGATGCTTTACCTTATGCATTACGTTATAAGGCTGAAATGGAAAAATCTTCCTTACGTGTCGCAAGATTAATCATATTTAATTTGAGAGAAGTGAGATGGCAACATTAAACAACATCCTCGGTGATGAAGGTACACTTGACCGTGTGAAGCATGCAGCTATCGGTCAGTATATTCAATCCCGTTTATTCCTTGACGCCTGTCGAGTCACGAAGTATACCACGTTAAATGAAAAATTCAATATTAACGTGAAAACCACGTACTGAAACAGGTGATGTATTTAAAGCCATTTTATTTCTGTATCGGTAATGGTGGTGTCACTATTAACCGTACAGCAGGTCAACCTGTGATTCCTGATTTCATTGATCATGATCCAACTGACTGTGCATTATATCACCATATGCCATTTGTGTTGCGTCCTGTTAGTAACGACTTAACCGATGAACAGCGTCAACGTTATCGTCTACGTCGTAAGGGAAACCTACAATGGTCAAGATTACTATGCGTACTATGCGCGTCTAATGGAATACGAAAACACAACTCGTATCCTTACCGAACGTGTTCAAAAGGTGCGACTGAAGTGAC